>Ga0123353_10000128_pt1 | contig 91511 bp, 83 predicted proteins | sample TergutLab28metaG_3_FD_92763 | JGI IMG/M metagenome (GOLD analysis project Ga0123353, IMG submission 92763) | Labiotermes labralis P3 segment gut microbial communities from Petit-Saut dam, French Guiana - Lab288 P3 | ecosystem: Host-associated > Arthropoda: Insects > Digestive system > Gut ...
AAGCAACAGCGTTGACCGAGGAGCAAATCGCATATCTGAACAGTAAATATGATTTTCAAAACATAACACTGTACAGCCCGAATGTGCAGGATTTCTTCAACGACTTGGTTAAGATGAATTTAATCAGCTCCGAAACGGCGAATTCCCTTTTAACACCGATGTTTATGCATGGCGAGGTAACATATACAGACAGAGACGGTGTTGAAAGAAATCTTGTCAGTAATCCGTATTTAGCTGACGGAACATTAAGCGGAAGCTTATCGGTGATGATGAAGCACGACAGCGGCAATACGGCATATTCAAAAGTGATAAATATTTTAATGCAATTATAATCAATATATAATTTAAGGGGCTGAGGATTAATCCTCAACCCCTTTATTTTACCACCAGCCGCGGTTTCTGCAGCAATTACGTCTGCTATGCCTAACGCAGCCTACCGTCCACCACGGAATAAATCGACCTCTGTTGAAAAATGGCATAATATGTTCCTCCTTAATTTTGTATGACGTTTTATGTCGTAATATAGATTATGCAAGTATCTCCAATTGTGACACCGACTATTTTTAAAAAGCATAATATAAATTAATTACGAAAGGAGAAATTTTATGTATAATACACCAAGACGGATTGACAAAGCAAATTTTCCGCGGGTCGGCTACGCTTTTGTCACACCTCAGCGGCTCGGCAGGGTATACCCGCCCAGGCGCGCTCTTGCGGAGGGAACAATTTTCCCCGAGCTCAACATAAGCATACATGATTATACGAGGGGGATTTGGAATGGCAGGTAATTATAATAAGCAGGAGTGTATCGCGCTGATGGATAAACTATGCGAGGCGCACTTCTTTGCACATGACCTCAAGCTTTATTTGAACACGCACCCCGACGACAGCGCCGCGCTTGACATGTTCCGCGAGGCCTGCGCGCAGTACTGTGCTTGTCTTGAAGCTTTTGAGAGCTGCTGCTATCCCCTTCGCGAGTGCAGCGCGGGCTGCAACGGAGAGTGGGATTGGCTCGACGGCGCGTGGCCGTCGGAAAGGATTTAAGGAGATGGAAAACATGAAACAAAGTACTGTTGAATCGGGGAAAACGCCGTTTCATAGAGCACCGGTGAAGAAAGGACATGGTGAATATGTTTATATTTGAGAAAAGAACGCAGATGCCTATAAGAATACATAATAAAAATCCGAAGCTTGCGGGGTTTGTGCTTAGTCAGTATGGCGGCCCCGACGGCGAACTCGGCGCCTCGCTCCGCTACCTCTCTCAGCGCTTCACCATGCCTGACAAGCGCGGCGTCGGTCTACTAACCGATATAGGTATATATGTATCGGAAATGTGACATAAAAAACTATCAATCGGCACTTACAATATCTTGAAAAACCCGCCTATATGGCGGGTTTTTTATTGTTAATCGTCTTTTTCGGTTCCTGTTTTTGTCGTAGGCTCCTCCTCTTTCGGTGCCTCCCTGCTTCCGAACTGCTCCTGAACTTTCTTTTCCTCTTTTTCCTGAATGGATTTAAGCTGCGCGTTGATTTTGTCGATGATGGGAGTTGCAGCTTCCCGCGGCTTCGATGGGTCGAGCGCCTTTCCTATGTTATTGTCGAGATTTTTGTTCATAATGTCGAGATTTCCGGTCAGCGCCTCCAACTGCTCTCTTTTAGATGTGGTATCAACGCCTCGGAGCTGGTCCATACGGATTTCGGACAGCAGAGTCCTCGCACGGTTTTCAATGCCGAGCCGCGCAGAATTCATCGTCTGAACCGAAGACATAGCCGAGCCCGCGCCGAAGAAAAAGTCCATGCCGGTTTGATTTTTGTCGTTGTTGCTGCCCAGCGACGAGAAAAGCCCGCTCTGGCTGTGCTGAACAGAAGCAAGCCGCTGAGCCTGAAGCTCCGCAGCCTCTTCCTTTGTGGCGTTTTTCGGAACAACCGCGCTTCCCGAAACCATATTGTGAATAGTAGACATACTAAAATCCTCCTGTCAAAAAACCTTATTTTAAATATCGTCAGTTAAATTAAAAACTTTAGCTTTTCTGCAACTTTTTTTACCGGCATGAAGTGTTAGTATTGTAGCCGTCGTCGCGTGCAGACAACGGCGGCGGGAAGCAAACAAGCTTTGCTGCCTGCAAATAACATCTGAGCGAAAATCCCCATAAAGGGGATTTTCGCTTTTATATTATCTTGGAATTATTCATTACAAGCCGGAAATTTATCCCGAGAGTTTCCGCGCTGCGCCTGCAAAGCGACATTCTCTGCAGAAAAATCTCGAAATACTCCATAATCGAGCTGATTTCCTTGTCGATAATGAGGTCGAGGAACAGCTCGGTTTTATCCTCCGAAAAATAATACCGCGACTGCACGCAGGCGTAATTCACGCGGTCGTGTATGTCGTTTATTCCGCCCCTTACGCGGGAGCGGCGCACGTCCATCTTGTCCGCTAAAATCACAGCTGCGGCAATTGCGTTGACGGGGTTTGCGGTATGCTCATCGTGGTTGCCGATTGCGGAAATAATCACCGCGATTTCCTCGGACGGCATATCAAGGCTTTTAAGCAGATTGAGCGCCATGAGCGCGCCGGTTTGCGCATGGTTGGCGCGGTTGATGCAGTTCCCGATGTCGTGCATATATCCTGCGATTTGTGCAAGCTCACACTCGCGCTCGGGGTATCCGAGCGTCTGCAGAATATCATAGGCGGCCTCGGCGGTAATCGCAGCATGCGGCCCGCAGTGTTCAGTGTAGCCCATCGCAGCAAGCGCCTTGTCGGCGTGGTTTATATAAGTTTTAATATCGCTGTTTTGCTTGATGTACTTGTAGGTTATGTTGCTCATATATCCATTAAGTCCTTTCTTCACAAACGAATCATGAAAACAGCGTTTTCCCCGATTCAGTTGTTTTATTTTCAAACTTTTCTATACTCCTTGCAGGCAATTACCAATTGCCCCTACTGTAATAATTCTTTTACGCGCTTCATCGCTTCAATCGTATTCTCACGCGTGTTGAAAGCGGTAAGGCGGAACCAGCCGTCACCGTTTTTACCGAAGCCGACGCCCGGCGTCCCGACAACCTGCTTCTCATTCAGCAGCTTATCAAAAAATTCCCAGCTCGGCATATTGCATTTAAACCAAATGTACGGCGAGTTTTTACCGCCCGTGTAATTGATTCCCAGTTTGCTGAACGTCTCCGACATAATCCGCGCATTTTCCATGTAGTAATCAATCGCCTCGCGGGTTTGACGAATCCCCTCGGGCGAGAAAACCGCCTCCGCGCCGCGTTGAATCACGTAAGGAACGCCGTTGAACTTGCTGCCCTGCCGTCTTGCCCAGATTTTCAGCACGCTGTAGCTTTGCCCGTTATCATCGTAAAATTCCAGCTCTTTTGGCACAACAGTGTAGCCGCAGCGGGTACCCGTGAAGCCGGCGGTTTTTGAGAGCGAGCAGATTTCAATTGCACACTTTCTTGCACCGTCAATGTTGAAAATACTGCGCGGGCTGTCGTCGGAAATAAACGCTTCGTATGCAGCGTCGTAAATAATAATTGCTTTGTTGGTAATTGCATAATTCACCCACTCTGTGAGTTGTTCTTTTGTGAAAGTCGCGCCGGTCGGGTTGTTAGGTGAGCAGAGGTAGATTAAATCCGCTTTTATATCTTTAACAACCGCAGGCGCAAAGCCTGTTTCCTCGGTCGCATCGGCATAAATCACCTGTTTGTTGTTCATAATATTGCTGTCAACATAAACGGGGTAGGCAGGGTCGCTGACCATAACAACATTATCCTCGCCGAAGATGTCGGTGATGTTTCCGCTGTCAGACTTCGCGCCGTCGCTGATAAAAATTTCATCAGCTTCAACGCCGACACCGAAGTTTTTATAATATCCCGCGACTGCATTACGCAGAAAATCGTAGCCGCGCCCCGAGTCTTCATAACCTTTAAAAGTTTCCTTAACGCCCATCTCCGCCGCAGCTTTTTGCATAGCTTCAACCACGCACGGCGCAAGCGGTTGTGTTACGTCGCCGATACCCATACGGATTATCGGCTTGTCCGGATTTGCTTCGACGTATTCGCGGATTTTACGCCCGATTTCGATAAAAAGATAATTCTCTTTTAAATTTAAAAAGCCTTTGTTAATTTTTGCCATTTTTGTTAATCTCCTATATCTTTAAATAAATATTATGCTTATTTTGTATGTTTCCAAGGTTTGTTTTATCAAGCCATTTTTTATCTATCCAGTATTTTTTGTCAGTAGCAAACAGAGGTAAGTCATTATTTTTATGAAATTTTCTCAACATTGAAAACATAAATTTGGCTTTGATTCCCGGAGCCGCATATCCTTTTCGGGTAATGATTTTGCGGGCGGTTCTATCGGTTACGGTGATAATTTTTTTCTTTACCTTGCTGTTAACCCCATCCCAAGAGGCTGCCATTACCCCAAAGGAAAGCCTATAGGTCTTAGGTACCCCCAAATAAAACATCTGCCGTGCCAGTGATTTTGTGACATTGTTCATTCCAATTATCGCCCCTGTGGAAATTACAACGGCAGTCTTTGAAAACATTACTTCTTCCGGTCTGTGCCCAAGCCATGCAGTAAATATATGTTCAAAGAATCCTTTTAAGTGCGCTGTCATTTCCATAACATAAGTTGGAGAACCAATTATTATAACATCTGAAGATAACATGGAATTAAAAATAATTTCTACCTTCTCCGAATGTGGGCAATTTTCTCTGCCGTTATGTAAGCACGTCCCGCAACCCGAACACCCCTCGTTAAAATCTCTCGGTAGAAAAAATTCTTCAATATTACTACCAATTTTTTCAGCAGTCATTCTCGCTACGTGGTATGTGCTGCCCTTATGATTTTGCCCGTGAATCAATGTTATTTTCATTAGCTTCTCCTACTTTTCTAATTATACAGTATATAAATTATCCGAAACTTTTCAACGCCCCGTCATACGCCGCAATAACCTTGTCCGTCCACTCGTCGAACGCAGGGTCAGCGACCTGCATATGCTCATTTTCAAGATAATACGCAACGCTCTCACGCACGCCCTCGTCAAAGCGTGTCGTCGCTACAAAATCAGGTACAAGCCGTTTAATTTTACTGTTGTCGAATACGACAGAATTAGACTTATCGCCGAGCAAGCCGCCCTCAAGACCCGGGTCGCACTTAACTAAAAAATCGCTCGAAATATGCCGCAGTATCGGCTTTTTGTTCACAGCTGCGCCGATACACTCATAAATCTGATTCCACGTCAGCGACTCGTCGCTCGTAATATGAACAGCCTCGCCGATTGCGTGAATATTCCCCATAAGCCCCACAAACGCCCACGCAAAGTCGCTGCTGTGCGTTACAGTCCAGAGCGAGCTGCCGTCGCCGTGAACAATCACGGGCCTGCCGTCTATTATGCGCTTTAAAACCTGCCACGAGCCTTTCTCTCCGTGCACGGCAAGCGGAATACTATGCTTGTCATAAGTATGGCTCGGGCGCACATTTGTAATAGGAAAGCCGGTTTCCCTATATGCTTTTATGTAGGCTTCCTCACAGGCGATTTTGTTGCGCGAGTATTCCCAGTACGGGTTATGAAGCGGCGTGCTTTCCGTGATTAGATAATCCGACAGCGGCTTCTGATAAGCGGACGCAGAGCTTATAAAAATGTATTGCTTCGTTATACCCGAGAAGAGCCGGATGTCGCGTTCTGCCTGTTCGGGATGGAACACGACAAAGTTCGCCACGACATCGAAAGTATGACCCGCGAGCTTCTGCCTTACGTCCTCTTCGTTTCCCATGCAGGCCTTTATGTGATGGACGCCGTCAAGACCCTCGAGCCTTTCGCTGCTGTTCCCGCGGTTGAGCAGGTAAAGCTCCATGCCGCTCGCCGCCGCGAGCTTTGATATTTCCGTGCTGATTGTTCCCGTGCCGCCGATAAATAATACTTTCATAATGCTTTTATCCTCTCTGATTGTTATTTAAGTCTACCATAAATTGGTTGACGTGTCAACTTTTTATATTATACTTTTATAACTGTATTGCGAATACAGGGGGGCGCAAAGGCTCATAATGGCGGGAATGGCGCTGTCGCCGCTCGTGTTAATCGAGTGCCTGAAAATATACTGGCGAAGGAAAAAACAACATAAATGCAAAACATTAAACCGCCTGTTAAAAGGCGGTTTAATTATTAGCTGTAAATTGTTATGTAACGCAGGAGCGTAAGCTCCTGCCGCAGGAGTTTTAATTCCTGCAAACCGCATCTGCTGCTGCACAGAGCGGCAAGGGTTCCCGCCGAACCAAGGAGCGCTCGGCGCAGGGCGGGGGAATACCCGTTATATATTAAACGTCACGTTTCAAAGACCCTGCAATATAATATATGCGGAAGAGTGAAAATAGGTGAAAATTGTAAATTAAGCAGTTATAATGTCGAATCACTCTATATCAAGGAAATGCCGCGGGTTCAGAATTCTGCTGTCGCCGTCGCGCACCTCAAAGTGCAGATGGTTGCCGTCGGCTCGTCCTGTTGCGCCGACCCAGGCAATCGTTTCGCCTTGGGAAACCTCCTGCCCCTCAGTAACATTCAGCGCGCTGGCATGAGCATACCATGTACGCAGTCCGCTGTTCGGGTGCTCGATGATTACCGTGTTGCCATAGCCGCTGTTCCAGCCGGCGAAAACTACCGTTCCGCTGTCGCCCGCATAGATTGGCGTGCCGTAAGGTGCGCCTATATCAACTCCGGAGTGCCCCCAGTAACCGCCGTCGCTCCAGTGATACTCGGAAATCTTGTGGTCTCTCGGAACAGGCCAGATAAATATCCCGCTTGTCGGGCTTTCGTTTGAAAAAGTACCTTGCGGAAGCGCACGTGTGCCCCGCGAAATAACCTGGGTTACGGGTGTGGAGATAACCTCCCTGTTTATTACGCGCCGCCCCTGCTCAATGCCGTTGACAAGCGTGACCTGCGCGGTCAGTCTGTCGATGCCGTTCTGCCCGCGTACAGACGTATTCTGCGTGTTTATAAAATATGACGCGTCGTCCCTGTATTCGGTAGCGAACGGTATCTCCTGGTCATAAATCTCCGTTCTTGTCACGGCGACATCCAAATACGGAACCTCGGGGCTGAACATGATTCTGTCGCCCGGCATCAGCGTCTGCCCGGCGAATCCGGGATTGAGCCGTTCGAGCAAATCCATAGGTATGTCAAGCTTTTCCGCGATTAATAACTGGCTGTCGCCCTCCGCAACTGTGTAATACTGCGCCTCTTCATTTATTCTTGTTATGCTTCTTATTATAGCCTGCGGCTCAACTATACTTTCGACGGGGTACAGGTCGCCCTGCTCTGCCTCAAAAGAGCCGGAAAAGTCAACCTCCTCGTCAATCGCGCCCGTTTTATGAACGTTAAGCAGCGCGTCGCGGGTCATGAGTATTGTCTCGTTATCCTTGACTGCGCCGATGAAGTTGCCGTTAATAATCACACCGTACGCGTATTCGACGACAATCCCCGACTGTTCAAGCAGAATGTTCGTGACCTGCGACGCGGACAGGATACCCGAATACCCCAGCTTTTCAATAGTAAAGCGAGGGATAAAATCCACCATCACCGTGCTTCCGAGGAAGTTTACGCGCTGCTCGAAAATCTTCTCCGCTTCGGTATAAACACGCTCGTTTTCAATATATCCCACAAATGTACCGTTTACTTCCAGACGAACTGCATATTTTATATCAGAGGCGTATGAAATTATATTTACAAGGAAGATGACGCTTAAAATCGGAATCGCATAATTAAAAACCGTCGTCACCGCGCCGCCGCTTCGCTTGCCGAATATAAACGCGGCAAGGTGGCTGAAGAAAACCGGAACCGCGCCTTTCATGCCGTGCTCGCGGTTGGCGGCTTTTGTTTCTTTGCGCATGGTGGTGTAGGCGATGCCGAGCTTTAAAAATGGCGAGAAAACATAAATTCCGAAGTATTTGAGCTTGCCCCAGACGAAACCGCGGAACTTCTCGGTTTTAACCCAGATAAAACCAATTGCCTTTCCGACAAAAACCAGAACTGCGTTTGTTAAATCGCCGAGTATTTCGCAGACGCTCTTGCCGAGGTCATGGAAAAAGGCCGCTGTGACTGTCAGTATAAATATATGAAAGGGCAGTCTTGCGGGTTTCACCGCGATGCCCGATAAAATGTCGGTTTTCTTTGAATCTTCCATGCTTTATAAAATATCTCCCGAATTATTACAAATTGGTTACAAAGCACAGTATAGCACATAACTATTGATTTGTCAAGAAATTCGTGATATACTTGTTTTTAACGACACAAAACGACAAAGGAATAATTAAGCTTGAGATAAATAACATTAAATCGGAAAAACGAAACAGTTTATTCTTTTCCCGTACAGAAAGGACATAATAAAATATGCAGTTTCAGCCCAATGAAGGCAAAAGCCTTACAATAACCACCGGCTTTGGCGAATTTGCCCGCTGCCCGATTAAAACCCACGTCATAATGCGCGGGGACGTGCTCGAAGACGTGCTCGACAATTATGTCCGCGAACATATGCAGGACGGCGATACACTTTTCATCGCGGAAAAAATAGTCGCTATTACGCAGGGGCGGGCTTTTCCGCTTGATGAAATAAAGGTTTCGCGGCTTGCACGGTTTTTGTGTAAATTCGTGTACAAGCCCGACTACGGTATAGGGCTCGGCAGGCCCGAAACGATGGAGCTCTGCATACGCGAGGTCGGACGGGTGAAAGTCCTGTTCGCGGCGTTCTGCTCCGCAATAGGCAAGCTGTTGGGGAAGCGCGGGGTTTTCTATAAAATCTGCGGCATGAAAGCAAGAGCCATCGACGGGCCCTGTGATTATACAATTCCGCCGTATAACAATTACGCCAAGATGGCGCCGCACAAGCCGCATGAAGTTGCGGCGCGGCTTTCCGCTCATATCGGACACGACGTTTACATTGTCGATGCCAACGACATCGCCTGCACAGTCCTCGGGAAAAGCAAAAAAGAACTGCCGGACGTATTCGCCGAGCAGGTTTTTGGCGATAACCCGCTCGACCAGAGCGACCAGCAGACGCCGCTGTGCATTGTGCGTAAGGCATAAGGTTGAAAATAAATGATACCGAGCCGGGGAAAACGAAACTTTTTTATTATTCGTTGGTGCAGAAAGGACATGGTGAAAAGTTTTGAATAAAATCCCATGAACCGGGAAAACGTTGTTTTCAAATTCGTTTAATAAAAAGACGGACATTATAAAATATATTACAAATTGATTACGGTTTCCGATAAAGTATTGACATTCAATCCGCAATGAGTTATTATGTTACCATAGATATCGCTCTATACTATATACTGTGGAGGAAGTCGGTTAAGTTTGAAACAGAATCCTCACGAATAGGGGAAGATGAAACTTTTCATTTCCCGCCTGTGAAGAAAGGACTTAGAACGTATATTCAATAACACCGGGCACTAAAATTTTGACGCATTTTACGTCACTTTTAGTTAAATTTTCTTGAAATAAACAAATTATTTCTGCGAAAATTTGCCTCAATTGACATAAAATTCGCCTAAAATTTGAATATTTCGGTTATTGAATACAAGTTCTTAATGAAAACATGAAGAAAGAAACCTCCCTGTGCATGGGCTGCATGGCGGACATGAAGAACGGCGTAAATACAGAAAGCACAAAAATATGCGCGGTTTGCGGTTATACCGAGAACGGCGTGTTTCTGTCGTCCTATCTTGCGCCGCGCACGTTCTTGGCGGAGCGGTATATCGTGGGGAAGTTAATCTCGTACAACGGCGAGGGCGCATACTACATAGCGTTTGACACCGTGAGCAGCACGAAAGTGACTGTGCGCGAGTATATGCCGGATACGCTTTGCGGGAGGAAAAAGGAAGAGGAAGCTATTGAGGTAAACCCGCAGTACGTCGCGCTTTACAAGACCTACTTATCGGAGTTCATCGAGCTCAACCGCTCGCTCATGAACATAGGGCAGTCGCTGCAAATCCAGCGGGTGCAGAGCGTTTTCACCGAGAACAACACCGCCTACGCGGTTTACGAATATATCACGGGTATAAGCTTGAAGTCATATCTGTCAAACTTAGGCGGCGTTCTGCCGTGGGAGCAGGTGAAGGAGCTGTTCACGCCGCTCTTTACCACGCTTGGCATCGTTCACGGCGCGGGAATCGTTCACAGGGGTATAAGCCCGTCAACGATTTTGTTTAATGATAAAAATGAGCTCGTGCTGATTAATTTCGGTATTACAGCCGCCCGAACCTACGGCTCGGAGATAAACCATGAGGTTTTCGCGGGATACACCGCGCCCGAGCAGTACAACAATGTCGAGCGTCATGGCAGCTGGACGGATGTTTACGGAATAGCGGCTGTGCTTCATAAGGTTTTGACGGGGCAGATGCCGCCGAATTCGGTTTCACGCAGGGAAGACGACCATTTAACGGAGCCTGCGCTCATCAACCGCAATGTCCCACAGTCTGTTTCGGCGGCGATTATGAAGGGGCTTGCGCTTGACACTGACGTGAGAACGCAGACGGTGGACGGTTTTATCCGCGGCTTATTTGAAGCCGCTCCGGTAAAAGTCCCGGACACCACCCATGAAATCCTTATAAAAAAGCCGATTCGCAGGATTGAGGACGACGAAAACGGTCACAACGGACGGGCTTCCGGCCCGCAGGGGCGGAGCTCTGCCCGTTCGGCCGGGCGCGGCTCGTATGCGCTTGTGGTTTCGGGGCTTGTCGTGCTTGTGCTTGTGGTGTTCGGCATTATGTTTGTTATGTTTAATCCCGGCATGATTAACGTCGGGGACGGTGATGATACGAACTTAAACAACGGCACTGACCCCGCGCCGATTGGTCCGCCGCCGGACGAAATTCCCATTCGTACACAGCCGCCGGTATCAGAGGAGCCGACGCAGCCCCCCGAGCCGAACGACCCGCTCTACAGAATTCCGGACCTTACGGAGCGCAGGTTTGAGCTCATTCAAACAAATGTTTCGTTTGAGTTTTTGGTGTTTAATCCGATTTATGAATTCAGCTACGAACATGACGAGGGCGTTATATTCGAGCAGGATATAGAAGCGCACAGCGACGTCACTTTCGGCACTGAAATCACGCTGAGAGTAAGCATGGGCCCCGCAAGGGTTGAGCTGCCTGTTTATGCGGGGATTAAACTCTCGGATTATGAGCGGATTTTAAACGATGCAAAAATTAAATACGGAAACAATATAGGCGAGTTCAGCGACGAAGTTGCGGATGGTCTTGTGATTCGCTGCCGCGTTAACGGCGACGAGGTTCACGCGGGAAGCATAATTGATATTGAAAAAGGGCAAATCGTTACAGTTTATTACTCGCTCGGTGCCGACCCCGACGCGGTTGTGGCTGAAATACCCGACGACAGCCCGAACCCCGGCTCCGATGAAGACGGGCATGACGAATAAGGCGCGGGCTGCCGCGATAATCGCTGCGGCTGGTTCAAGCTCACGCATGGGCGGCAGGGATAAGCTTTTTGCAGACTTGGACGGCGCACCCGTAATAATGCACAGCGTGCTTGCCTTTGAGAAAGCGGAGAGCATTGATGAAATTATAATCGCAGCCCGTTTTGACAGCATTGTAAAAATCCGGCAGCTGTGTAAGGAATACGGTATTACTAAACCTTTAATTGTAACCGAGGGTGCGGAAACCCGCCAAGAAACGGTCGCCTGTGCGCTGAGAGCGAATTCAAGCGGGATAATCGCCGTTCATGACGGTGCAAGACCGTTCATAACGCCCGAATTCATCGACAGAATCATCGGGCTCGCACCGGAAAAAGGCGCGGTAATCCCGGCTGTGAAAGTTAAGGAAACTGTTAAAGTTGTGCGGGGTGGCAGGGTTATTTCCACCCCCGACCGCGATGAGCTGTACTTGGTGCAAACGCCGCAGGTGTTCCTGTTTGAAAAGTATCAGGAAGCTGTGGAGAAAGCGCGGGAGGCAGACAGAAACGCTCCGCCGGTCACTGACGACGCGCAGCTTTTTGAACGGGCGGGCATGGAGGTTTTTGTGACCGAGGGAGATTACGGCAACATAAAAATTACAACAAAGGACGACCTGCCGTGCTCGGAGCTCCGTATCGGCTCCGGCTACGATGTGCACAGATTCGCCCGGGACCGCAAATTAATCCTCTGCGGGGCAGAAATACCGCATGAAGAAGGGCTGTTTGGTCACTCGGACGCAGACGTTGCGGTTCACGCGCTGATGGACGCGCTGCTCGGCGCGCTCGCTCTCGGCGACATCGGCAGGCATTTCCCCAATACCGGACCGCAGTATAAAGGCATTTCAAGTATGGAGCTGCTCCGGCGGGTTATGGTGCTGATAAATGAAAAAGGCTACTCTCCGTCCAACATCGACATCACTATAATCGCCGACCGCCCGAAGCTCGCGGATTACATACTCCAAATGCGGGAAAACATTGCAGAAGCGTGCAGGATTCCACTTAACAGAATCAGCGTCAAAGCCACTACAGAAGAGGGCTTGGGACTTGCAGGCAAGGGAATCGGCGCGAACGCGATTTGCCTGCTTAAAGAAGTTCATGCAATGCGCCAATTCACATAAACAACACACAAATTTCATAAAAACATCATATTCGAGCTAAAGTTTTTGCCGACTACGTCGATATTATATACAGAGCAAAAACAAAGCCCGAATTTTGTTTATACAGCATGCATATAAAGGGCGTTAAACTTAATAATTTGCTCTCGCGTAAACAGCAGACGATTCTTTATGGTTTGCTATGCCGGAAAGGAATGGGGCGAAAATGGAAATTAAGAATTTAAACAACAGAATAATCAGCGCTTATAAAGGTGTAAACGGTGCGCAGGCTAAGGGCAGGGATAAGCCTGCCGAAGCGCCGGGAAAAACCGCAGGCGATAACTTCGATAAAATCGAGTTCAATTTCGGTCGGGCGACAGAGGCCGCAAGAAACGACATAACCGCTGCAGTGGCGGCGGATACCGGAGCCGCGCGCATTGAACAGCTTCAGACGGCTTACGAGGGTGAAAATCTGCCCGTAACACCGCAGCAGCTCGCCGAATCTATTTTAGGATAACCGACAGGCACGCTGCGCATCCGCGCCGCGCGCTTCTGTTTTTAAGAGGAAATAGGTGTAATAAATAAGATTAAATCGGGGAAAATGATGCTTTCATATCTCTTTTAGTTAAGAAAGGACTTATTCAAAATTATAGAATTAATACTGTTGAATCGGGGAAAACGACGCTTTCATATCTCTTTTAGTTAAGAGAAGGACTTAATAAAAATTTAGAATTAATACTGTTGAATCGGGGAAAACGATGCTTTCACATCTCTTTTAGTTAAGAAAGGACTTATTGAAAATATGGAATACAACGCGGCGATGGAAATACTTGAATTTATGGACAAATACAGCGAGCATTTTAAGGAACTGCGCGCTTTTATAAGCGAAAAACAGGAAAAGGCAGCGGGGGACGACGTAGTTTGGCTGCTCGACTCGCTCACAAAGGAGCAGACGTTCGTAATGCGCGGGAACTCGCTCGAAGCTAAAAGGAAACTGATTTTCGAGGAGCATGGGGTAGAGGGATACAACGCAAAGCGTCTCATCGAAGCCTGCCCGGAGGAAATCAAAGGCAGAATGAAAATCGCCACGGATTCAATTGATGAAGCGGTTAACTTCATAAAAGAAACAAACGGCGAAGTGCTGGAGCTGGCAAGACGGAAGCTTGAAGCACAGGCGGAGATACTAAAAGACAGCCTGATTGCAGGCAGCGACACCTACAACAACTCCGGCTCAAAAATAAAGAAAATGAGCGCGGACGACGGAAATATATTAGGCTCGGTGTAGACAATGTACAATTAACAATGCACAATGCACAATACACAATGCACAATACACAATGCACAATTAGATGAAGCTTGAGTTAATGAACGGCTTAATCTGCAGAGCCGGTAAAATAAAACGAAGAAAAAGAATTACCTATGAAAGGACTTGGAGAAATATGAGGTCATCTTTTGCAGGACTTGAAATGTCCAAACGTACGATTCAGCTTTCGCAGAAAGCACTCGATATATCAACAAACAATATGGGAAACACGATGACGCCCGGCTTCTCGAGGCAGAGAGTGGATGTCAACGCGATGTTCATCAGCTCCTATAAAAGCTGGCAGACAAAGCAATCCCGCCTGTCGCTGGCAGGGCAGGGCGCGAGCGCATTCGGCGTTGCACAAATCAGAAACTTCTACCTTGACAAGCGCTTCCGCGAGATGAACAGCAGACTCGCCGAAAACGAGAGAAAAGCACCTATTCTTGAGGAAGTTCAAACCGCTTTGGATAACTTTGAAAACGTGGGTATGGAAGGGAAGCTGGCGCAATTTAAAGACGCTTTACTTAAATTCGCGACCAACTCCCCCGACAGTAAAGAGTTCGCGGGTCTCGTAAAGGAAAGCGCGCATCACATCGCAGAAATGCTCAACACATACTCGAAAGACTTAAACAAAATGCTCCAGGAAAACGTGTTCGAGCTGCGTGCGACGGTTGATTACGTCAATACGATTTTAGAAAAAATAGTTCATCTTAACAACGCTATTGTAAAAGAATATAAAGCTACAGAATTCGGCGCGATTGAAACAGGCAGAGGCGTTTCGCCCTACGGGCCGCTGGAGCTCATGGACGAGAGAAACCTGCTCCTTGACGAGCTTTCGACCTACATAAACATTAAAGTTGATGAAAATGCAGACGGCAGCGTCAGCGTTACAATGGGCGACACGCTCATGATAGACGGCACCAGAAATTATGAAGTTCTGGTTATGCACGACTTCGACAAGTTCAACGCGGCGGTTATCTACGTGTCGAACGGTCAGGACATCAACATCAGAACAGGTGAGCTCAAGGCTTACATAGACTTAGTCAACGGCAACGGCCCCTACGCCAACCATCATCAAAGCTCGTTCCACGGGATTCCTTATTATATTTCGGCTATAGACGCTTTTGCGGAATCCTTTGCCGAGCTTATGAACAGGACTAACGGCATGACAGAGCAGCTTGATTCGCAGCACAGGGCGATGTTCGGCTCCACTCTTGACGAATACGATGTTAATGGGAACATAGTTTACCGCGGGCCGATAACCGCTTCGACCATAAAGATTTCCGAAGAATTTTGGAACGACCCAACGATGATAGGGCTCGTTTATAACGAGCTGCTCGGAAGCGTGATTACAAACTTCAGCTTTCCCTCAAGCAGCGGCGCTTTTGATATTGACATATCAGTAAACGGCACCACGGCTACAATCAACTTCGACCCCTCCACGCAGTCCGTGGCGCAGCTGCAGGACGAACTTGACCTTGCATTCCCGGGTCTTTTAATAGCCGGAACAGACGACGACGGCAACATAACAATAAGCAGGGTAAACGACACCGACTCATTTAATATTTCTACCACGAGCGCCACAGTGCAGATAACCGAGAACAGGGAAGATGTCTACAGCGGCGGCTGGGCTTTTTCCACCAACTTAGACGGTCACAACGCGCACAAGCTTATGCTCGCGCTTGACCAGGAGGAAGTGAGATTCGGGCGGGCGCTGGACTTCAGCGGAACGATGTTTGACTACATTTCGTTCCTCTCTAACAGACTGGGGCAGGGGCTGAACTTTATAGACGAGCAGATTGACACACTGTCGGTCACAACCAACAACCTGCTCGACAGCCGCGACGCAATAATGGGCGTGTCCACGGACGAAGAGGGCATTAACATGCTAATCTACCAAAAGTGGTACAATGCGGCGGCGAGAATGATGACCGCTATGGACGATATGCTCGACAGGGTGATTAACGGAATGGGCAGGGTAGGACTATAGACAATTAACAATTGACAATTGACAATTAAAAAACTAAATTAGTGAACGATTTTATCTGCGGAATCGAGGAAAATGAAACTTAACAAAAGAATTACCTTGGAAAGGGCGAGAGTGAAATTACCGAGCGATTACCTCTGCGGAATCGGGGAAAATGAAACTTAACAAAAGAATTACCTTGGAAAGGACGAGAATAAAATTACCGAGCGATTACCTCTGCGGAATCGGGGGAAATGAAACTTAATAAAAGAATTACCTTGGAAAGGACGAGAGTAAAACTATGAGAATTGCAGGCGGAACGATATTAAGAAGATATATGCACAACCTTGAGCGCAATATGGACAATAAGAACAGGGAAGAAAACAAGCTCTACTCCGGCCGCGGCTTCAACAGGGCGAGCGAGAACCCCATAGTCGCCGCGCGCGCGCTTCGGGTACGCAAGGCTATATCCGACATCAACATATACCAGGATAACCTCAAGACTGCCAACATGATTTATGAAAACGCGGAAAGCTCGGTCATGAAGGTTTCTGCGCTGATTCAATCGACGTATGAGCATCTCATCAAGGGCGCGCACGGCTCGCTCAACAGCGATGATGCGGGCATTGTCGCTGAATCAATTGACAAGTTTGCGGAAGAAATGGTTCAGCTCATGAACATCGTTGTTGCCGACAGAAGAATTTTCGGCGGAGTTAATAATGCCAACCGCGCGTTCAGCATCTCGGACAGCCCCACAGGAAAAATCGCCTACTACCACGGAGTTGCGCTCAACCGACACCAGGACCCAACCTTATATCCTTATTCGGGCGTTTCGTATGCCGACATAGGCATCGGGCTCGGAATGGGCAGGGACGGCAGAATCGACCCGCAGTCAGCGATTCCGATTACCTTTAACGGCGCGAAGATTTTAGGCAGCGGGCTTGATAACAAGACCACGGTTATAAACCTCGATACCTTGGAAGACGGCGATTACAGCCTGGATGTAAGCGTGGGCGCAAACAGGCGGACAATCACGTTTACCATTCCACCCGCGTCTACCGTCGAGCAAAAGGCTACAATAATAAATAACGCACTCGGCGCCGCTTTCTCAAATCAAATATCAATAGGCGCGGAAAGCGGATTAATAAACAACCACGTGGCGGGAAATCCCGAAATTACCATCGTCAACACGCCTTTAGAGGGCGGCGGGCCGCTGTTTGCGCAGGCGACCATTTTAGACAGCGCCTCCGGCTTCTCCTCAAACGTAATCCAGTTGGTGCTTGACTCGGCTCAGGCGCTCAGAAACGATGACAGGCTGCTTGCGGCGCAGTTCGCGGACGCGCTCTTCGCACTTCAGACCAATGTATCGCTGACGCTTGCGGAGATAGGAAATATGCAGGAGTTTATTGAGTTCAACCTGGAAAGAACCACCAACAATATGATGTCACTGCTTGAGCAGCAGAAAGACCTTGAAGCGTCAAAGCCCGAGGAGCAAATCACAATGATAAAGGTTCTTGAGGCGCTGTTCGGCGCGCAGTTGCAAATGGGCGCAAATCTAATCCCGATGTCCATTTTCAACTTCATCAATTAATTTTAATTATTAACTATCCGCTATTAAGTTAGGGAGGCAGGAGTTATGAATCATAATTTATTAAATATTACCACGATACCTATCAATGTTGAGATTAATATAGTAAAGGGACGCCTGCAGAACCCCGACGCCCCTAAGCCTGAAATTAAAATCTCAACGGGGGAGGGCGGTATTCAGATTGAAGCTGAAAAAGCGACCATAAACATTGATACTTATGCAGCCCGCTCAAGCATGGGCTACGGTAACTACAATAGCGGCGACTTAATCAAAAAGGAAGCGGACAAAGGCTGGAGCTTCGCTTATCAGGGGACGGCGAGAATAGTGAGCGAGGGCAATGCTTATGCACGCGGAACGACGTCCGGTCAGCTCGCCATGCGCAACAACAGCGCGGGCAAAACGATTCAGACCGTTATGGAACACATTCCGAAAACCGGCGCGGACGTAACTTTTCAAAAAGGTGAGCTGCACATCAACTACGAGATGAAAGAGCTCAGCATAGACTGGGAAAACCTTAAGACCGTACCGCTGCGGTTCATTCCCGGAAGAGTTGAATTTAACATCACGCAGCACCCGAAGGTCGTAATCGAATACACCGGCAGACCCATTTACGTGCCGCCGAGCGCAGACCCGCATTACAATGCGAAAGTATAAATAAAACTTCCTTGACGGAAGAATGAGCAGAGTAAAAGTTTGAAAATCCAAACTGTTGAATCGGAGAAAACGATGTTTTCATATCCCTTTGGTGAAGAAAGGACTAAATGAAAATAAAATGACTAAGAAACTGATTAAAATTAACACCCGCGACTTCGGCGAAATCGAGATAAACGAAGACAGCATATTTGAGTTTCCGAGCGGTGTTTTCGCGTTCGAGGAAACAAAGCACTTCGCGCTTATCAGCCCGCTCGGCGACGATGTTTACCCCATGTGGCTGCAGTCGGCTGACGATGTTACGCCCTGCTTTGTGGTCTTTGACCCTACAATCATCGATGCGAATTATGAAGTAACGCTCAGCAAAAGCGAAAAGGCGCTGCTTGATATAAAAGAAGACACGAACTTAAAGTATCTGGTCATCGCCAAAGTTCCGGAAAATTTTAGGGAAACGACGGTGAACATGAAGTCTCCCATAGTATTAAATGCCGATACAAATACGGGAGCGCAGTTTATTCTGCCGCATGATTATACGTTCAGGCTTCAGATTTATAAATGACAGGAGCTTAAAATAAACCTTACGCAAAAGTTCGGAAAGGACTTATAAGAGGCAAGTTAAATTAAATCTCGTGAATCGGGGAAAACGCTGTTTTAAAGCATAAGAGTTCGGAAAGGACTTATAAGAGGCAAGTTAAATTAAATCTCGTGAATCGGGGAAAACGCTGTTTAAAAAGCGTAAGAGTTCGGAAAGGACTTATTAAAATGCTCGTTATAACAAGAAAAACCGATGAAAGTCTGCTTATAGCGGATAGCATTGAAGTAACCGTGCTCGAGATTTCTAAAGACAGGGTGAAACTCGGCGTGAGTGCACCCAAGGATATAACAATAATCAGATACGAGCTGATAACCACGCAGAACGCAAACCGCGAATCCGCAGTATTATCGAAAAACGCGCTTAACGCGTTATTAAATACAGCAAAGAAGCAATGATTTAAATACATCACGGGGAAAGGAAAGTACGATTATGTCAAGCATAAAAGGGAGTTCTCTCAGAATAGGCGGGCTGAATTCGGGTCTTGATACCGAAGCTATTGTTAATGCAATGTCTGCTTCCACCAAGCTGCGCATTACCACCAACCAAAGAAAAGTTTTGAAGCTTGAGGCGCAGCAGGAGGCCTACCGCTCGATTATCGATAAGTTCAACGGCTTCAGAGACAAGTATATGGACAGCTTGAACCCGTCCACCTGGCTCAGAAGCAGAACCACCTTCAACCGCCACATGGCAAAGCTTACCCAGAACGGCGTTGAAACAAAGCTTGCGGGGATTAATGTCACCACCAACTCGCAGGCGACGGCGGGAACCTACAAGGTTACCGTAAACAATCATGCCACACAGGCGAAGTATACGTCGGCGGCGCTGGATTCGCTTAATTCGTCTTTCAATGTGTCGCAGTATGTGGACGATACGATTACCAACCCCGACGACCATAAGGAATTCGCAATGTCGGTTACTGTCGGCGGAACCCAGAGATGGATTTCATTCAAGGGCGGAAGCACGGAAGCCGAGGTAATCGAAAACCTTAATAAATCGCTCCAGGTTTTCGGGAAAACCAACGATACCGACAGCACCGGCAGAGGCCGTGTGTTCTATAATACCGACACCGCGCTCGGCGCTGTCGGCTTTATCTCCACCGATAAGGCTGCTATTTCCACCGGCGTTACAGCAGAGCTTAAGGACACGATTAACTTCGGCAATATCAGCGACTGGCTGACCGGAAACAACAGCATAACCTTTATCATAGACGGGCAGGTCAGGACTGTTAATAATTTCCAGACAGTTTCGATGGATTATTTCAATGACCTGGGATTCAGGCAGAACGCCAACGGCTCGTGGGATATAATAGGCGGCGACGCTGCCAAGAGAGCCGCTTTCAACGACATCATCATGGAGATATTCGATAAGGAGCGTCTTGACGCATATAATAAAATGAAGCAAGACGACCCGGATTATAACGAAAACTTCCGCAGTGTTGCGCTTACTCAAGCCGAGAGAGTCGCGGCGCTTCAGGCTGCGGGATTCGGAGGCTTTTCGGGCCTCACTTCCGCTCAGATTGACGAGCGTATCAGCGCACTCACATCGAACGATAACACTAACACCGCAGAGAGAAATGCCGCAAGAAACGCCCTGACGGGCGCTATTAACGCGAAAGATTTGTCGATAAGGGTAAAAGGGCTTGAGGACGCGGGTTTTGACCTGTCCGGCATAGATAAAACCAATGCGACAGCTGTTAACAATTTCATCAGCTCGGTAGCAGCAAGAGCAAAAGGGTTAGAGGACGCCGGCTTTGATTTGTCCGGCATAGATAAAACAAACGCCACAGCCGTCAATAATTTTATCAGCTCGTTAGAAACGAGGATAAAAGGACTGGAAGACGCAGGATTTACACTGACTGCCGAAGATAAGGCAAGCGTGACGGCTCTGAACGCTTTCATCAACAGAACAGTGGGCGCGTTTGACGCCGCGAACGCCGCAGCAAACGCAGCGAACGCCGCAAGAAGTGCGGCAGACGCCGCAACCCTCGACCACATCATGAATAATCAAATGAGCGACCTGCAGAAAGACCTTTTCTTAGAGGAAGTTGCACGCAGAAACGCAGAAACGGCGCAAACCGAGTTCCAAAAAGCAGTGGACGCCGCTTATGATATTTTCGAGGCGTGGCAAAGACAGCAGCCCGGAACCCAGTCTTCACAGCTGCCCAACGGCGGCGGCGGCAATCCCAATTATATATTAAAGCACGAGTGGCTTCAAATAATGGGGCTCGCCGGCAAAACCGCGGCCGATTATGCCGGCTATGACTGGCAGGACGTTATAACTACGGCGTCGGCAACCATGCTTGATAAAATGCAGGATGTTATAGACTTGAAAGTTGCTGCTTTCAACGCAAATCCCGCCAACAGCGCAAATCAGATGACCGCCATTGATGTTTCGGGTTACGACATAACCAAGGTCGTAACGGACATGGACAGAAGAATCAATACGGGCGCGGCAACGGCGCAGCGCGGCGAAGTCGACCGGCTCATGTTCCTGCAGGGCGCCTACAGTGAGCAAACCGCGTACTTCAACAGCTATGCAAGCGACAGCCCCGCGAGCGTAATCGACGGACGTACATTTAACCAATTCTTCCAGGAGGACATTGCGGGCATCACGGGCACTGTCAGCCTTACTAACGACGAGAAGATTCTTGCTTTGAGGGCTGCCGGATTCACCATAGCCGACGGAACGGACGCAGACGCCTTTATTGCCGGTCTTTCCTCCACCGCTTCGGACGCGAGCAGATTTGCCGCCGCTTTATTGGCTGAAAGAACCGCTGCTTTTAATGCCGCGGGCGGGCTTACCTCGGTTCAAATGATTACAGCGCTGCAGGGCGCGGGAATAAACACATCAGGTATACCCGGCGGCGCTTACGACAAGTCTAATATAAATGATTTTATAGACAATATCCTTACGGGCGAAGAGCAGACGAAAGCAAGAGCAGCCATAACAGCCGCGGAAAACGCGAGAATCGCTGCTTTTTCCCTCACCCCCGCACAGGTAGCCGCCGCTTTGAGCGCCTCAGGGATAGCAAATTCATCGTCTGTACAGCTCACTGCCGAGGAAAGAATCGCGGCATTGGAGAAAGCGGAAATTGACGTATCCTCCATAACAGACCCTACCAACAATGACGAAATAGATGCCTTTATAGCCGGTTTAACAGGCGACGATGCGGCAAAGGCAAGCACTGCTCTGCTCGCTGCATTCGGTGCAAAAGTAGACAATTTTGTTAAGAACAACGTTTCTGCAACTACGGACGCTACCAAAGCGAGCAACGCCATAACCGGCGCGCTGAGAGATAAGGTTCTTGATGTCGGAGACCCAAAAGTGACCCGCGAGGACGCCGCGCGTTACTTTAACGACTCCTCAATTAAAAATATTCTTAATAACATTACATTCGCTGACGGCACAAAAGTGAACGCGGTACTGAATGAAGACGGCAGCGTTGTTTTAACGGCTGCAAAAGACGGCAAACCCGTTAACATGGGCGCGATTGCCGGCGCGAACAGCGTAAACGGCAGCATATTCGGCATCGGCACCCAGGAAACCAACGTCAGTGCAGTCGCTCCGAGCACAAGGCTCAGTGAGCTCGGGCTGACGCCCAATGCGCAGGGCAACTATACTTTCTCAATAAACGGCGTGGACTTCTCGTTCGCAGGCAACACGCAAATCAAGGACATGATGTCTGCTGTAAACGGAAACGCGCGCGCCAACGTCGAGATGACTTTCTCCACACTTACCAACACGTTTGAAATAAAGTCGAAAGAATTCGGAGCCGATGCAGGGCTTGAATTCAAGGATGGCGCACAGGGCTTGCTGACGGCGCTCGGATTCGGGGCGGCGGAGTTTACTCAGGGCAAAAACATGAGCCTTACCATTGACGGGCAACACGTGGAGGTCGCATCGAATACCTACGAGTTTAACGGTGTCGAAATCACCGTGGGCCCCAACGCAGTCACCGGCGCTGCAGGCGCGTTTGAAATCGTTATTGAACGCGACACCGCGCAGATGTTCGATATGATAAAATCGTTCGTGGACGATTATAACGCGCTTATCGACTACGTTTTCGGATACGTAACCGAGCCGCCGGACAGGGAATATTTCTTCCTTACCGACACGGACAGGGAAGAGCTGGGTCTTTCGGATAGACAGGAGCAGAAGTGGGACGAGAGAGCAAGGAAAGGCCTGCTGTATAACGACCGTACCATTACGGGCTTGATGGCAAACATGAGAACCGTTATGTTCTCCGGCGTTGATTTTATGGACAGCGACGGCATAGAAAAAAAGTTTGGACTGTTCAGCATGGGAATTACCACATCTGATAACTGGCGTCAAAACGGTAAGCTCGTAATCAACGAGCAGAAATTAAGAGCGGCAATAGAAAACGATATAGACAAAATCACCGAGTTGTTTACAAGTACCACGACAGACCCAAAGACAGGCAAAGCATCAGGCATTATGCCGCAGCTTCAGGACGTTATCCGTTCCGCCACCAGCACAACAGGCGAGCGCTGGGAAAGAGGCGTTCTTGTTCAGAAAGCAGGCATAGCGAGTCAGTCGTCCGCTACCAGCAACGCGATTTATGACCAAATCAAACGTCTGAACAGCGTTATAGCAAACCTTGAAGCACGCTATCAAAAGCAGCAGGACAGATACTGGAAAATCTTCTCCGCGCTTGAAACCCAGATGGGACAGCTTAACGGTCAGACCGACTTCATCTCGCAAATGGGAATGTCGAATCTCTGGGGCGGCAACAGATAAGAAAGAGAGGATAGGGAGGTAACAGCTATGATACCGGGAAATGCTTATTCAAGCTATAAAAGGCAGGCGGTCACGACCCTTACGCCTATAGAAATAGTAGTGAAGCTTTATGACGAGTGCGAGCGGCAACTCAACCGAAGCCTGTTTTTCCTTGAAAACAGGGACCTTGAAAACACCAACGCCGCGCTTTCAAAGGCGATTGAAATAGTGGGCGCGCTGCGCTCGGTCTTAGACCTTGACCTTGCAATCGGTAAGGACTTAGACTCGCTTTACGAGTACTTCATGCGCGAGCTGATTGAGTCGAATCTCAAAAAGGACGCAGAGAAAGTCAAAACGCTGCTGCCTATGATTGGCGAGCTGAAAGACGCGTTCCTGCAAATATCGAAAATGCCTAAAGAGCAGGTTAATCTGCAGGCAATGCAAAACGCTTCAATGGCGATGTAGGCGCCGGACCGGCACTTACAATACGCTGCTTTGCGGCGTAATAAACAATAATATGAACAGGAGGTTTTATAATGATTGCTGATGTTAATTTACTGCTCGAGAAGTTCGACAATCTCGAGAACCTCCTTTCTGATTTTAAAGAGCTGTCCGGCAGGCTGTCCTCGGCAGACCTCGAGTTTGTTGAAGATACGCAGATTATTTTAGACGAGCGCGAGGAAATAATCACGCAGATTAAAATCTTAAAGCCGGAAATCACGGAAATTATCGACAAGCAGGCTCCCGAAAAAGCAGCCGCAATACGTAAAATGCTGACAGGCGAAACAGTCATGACCGACTTTTTTGAGGATGAGAAGTCTGTCCAGGTAAAGATAATCAATCTGCGCTCCCTGCAAAGCGAAATCATGCAAAACGAAGTCGGCAACCGGATGAGATACAAAAGAAAGTACGACGAGGTGCGCGGGGAACTTGAGAATCTGCAGAGGGAAAAGAAAAAGTTAAACTTTTATCAGACTACGCGGGTCGCCGACGGCGGGAAAGCCGAAAAAGGCAGGCAGTTTGACAGTCAGAATTAAAATAAGTCAATCTACGGGCGGTTGTTGCAGTGCGCAAACAACCGCCCGCTATTTTTTGTCAAAAAAAGGTTGAAAATTTCTTTAAAAAATGTTATTATAATAATGTATGTAATAAATAGAGGATAAAAAGTTGAAAACAAAAACTGCCGAATCGGGAAAAACGGCGTTTTCATATATCGTTGGTGAAGAAAGGACTTAATAAAAATAGATGCAGAGAGTTTTAGGTTATATACGTAAAGCCTGTCAGGAATACGGTTTAATAGAAAACGGCGATAAAATCGCGGTCGGCGTTTCCGGCGGCAAGGACAGCCTTGTTCTTTTGGCGGGACTGGCAAAAATGCGGCGGTTCTTTGAGGCGGAGTATGAGCTCCGCGCAATCAGCTTGGACCCGCGCTTCGGCGGGAAGGACGGCGATTTTTCTCCTGTTGAAAGACTCTGCGAAGAACTTGATGTGCCTTTTACCCTTATAAGAACCGACATAGCAGAAATCGTATTTGACATTCGCAAGGAGAAAAACCCCTGTGCCCTGTGCTCTAAAATGCGGCGCGGCGCATTACACGATGCGGCAAAGGAAAACGGCTGCAATAAAATCGCGCTCGGTCATAACAACGACGATGTAATTGAAACGTTTATAATGAACTTGTTCAGGGAGGGGCGGGTTGGCTGCTTCTCACCAAAAAGCTATCTGTCGAGAAAAGACTTAACGATGATACGGCCGCTTATTTTCGCTCCGGAATCGGCAGTGCAAAGCGCCTGCAATAAAACCGGCTTCGAGGTTATAAAATCTCCCTGCCCTGTTGATAAGCTGACAGAAAGGCAGCGAGTGAAGGATTTTTTGGAAGCGCGGGAAAAAGAGGACAGAGGATTTAAGCAGAGGATATTCGGCGCGCTCAGGAAAAGCGGTACAGATAACTGGTAACGGACAATTGACAGTTAATTTAAGATTAAGAGGTGATGGCAGGTTTGAGTGAAGTGAACATAGAAATCCCGAGTCAAGTAAACGAGCTCCTGAACAGGCTGGGCGCTTATTCTTACCGCGCCTACATCGTCGGCAAGTGCGTGCGCGAGCTGATTGGCGGCACGGGTACCGTAGATTATGACATCATCACCGATGCCGAAATAGGCAGAATTCGCGCCATCTTTGATATTTACAGCGTGAACATCGACAATCTCACAAAAGGCGAAGTAGTCGTCACCGTGCAGGGTATGCCGGTGCTGATTGCGCCGTACCGCAAAGGCTTTACCGAAAACGGCAGCCCGATTTATACTGAGAGTATAACAGAAGACCTGCAAAGGCGGGATTTTTCATTTAACGCAATTGCCTATAACCCGCGCGAGGGCTTCGTTGACCCGTTCGGCGGCGTCCGGTGCCTTATGGGCGAGCAGGCGGTGGTAGACGTAATCAAAGTGCAGGACGATGAAAACGAAGAGCCCTCCACCTTTGAGCGCAACCCTGTTTCAATTTTACAGGCGCTTGGTTATTATTCATCGGGCGACTATACGATTTCACCCGCTGCGAGCGAGTTGATTTTCCTGTATAAGGACTACCTGAACGACGCCGCGCCCGCAGACCTGCGCACGGAACTTAGCTGGGTTTTACACGGGAGAAACACGAGCGTTGTTTTGGAGGAGTATGCCGAGGTTTTCACAGCACTCGTGCCGGAATTCGCAATGCTCTCCGGCTTTGACCTCAAGCGGCCCGAATACAGCACGGACGCATTAACGCACACGTTTCGGAGCGTGGGTTACGCCTCTCCTGTGCTCACTTTGCGGTACGCCATGCTGTTTCATTCGCTTGGCAAGCCGGACTGCTTCTCCGAGGACGAGAACGGCAAAGGATATTTTCACGGTCACGCCGAGCGCTCGTTCCTGTACGCTCAAAAAATCATGCGCCGCATGGGTTTTTCAGAAGATGAAACGCGGGAAGTCGGTTTTTTAATCAAAAACCAGAGCATAGACATAACCGGCGACCGCCGTTCATTGAAGTTAAGACTGCGTGAAATGCCGCCCGAACGTTTAAAAATGCTCCTGCAGTTCAAACACGCGGATTTAAAGGCGCGCTCGCCCGACTTCGAGGGCGCGGCAATGGCTTGCAAAAAGCAGGTTGACGCGGTGAACGAAATCATCGCCATGAAAGAATGCTACACGCTGCATCAGCTTGCGGTGAACCGCTATGATTTAATCCAAAGCGGAATAGTGCGCAATGACGAGCATGCCAATGCGGTACTGGAGCGGCTTTTGGATATAGTGGTTGAAGCGCCGGCTTTCAATACGCGCTCAAGGCTGCTCGGAGCCGCCGAAAAAGTAATGAGAGATATAATTATAAAGTAAAAACCTTGGCGGTACATCTGTCTGCCGGGCAGATAAGATTTTTATAATTTAGTATTGCCGAAAAGGAATGGGGAAAGAATGAAGTGCTGCCTTTGGCTTAATGGGGTTAAGGTTTGGAACGCCCGGGATATTAAGAATAATTTCGACCCGACCTCACTTCGCGGTTACTTTATGGGCGGCAGTCTTTTACGCTGGCTAGAAGCTAACGGAGGGGAGGAGGAAGCGAAAAAACTTGAGGAAACGGGAAACATTGAATACGCGTTCGGAATGACGGAAAAACCGAAAGCCACCCCGCCGGGCTATGCCTGCGGCGCTTCCGAGCAGGGAAATACCGAAATACCTGCGCTATTTCCACCCGACGCAGGGACATGCAGCGCGGGCGGCAAGTTTCTTGCGGGCGGCACGGCAGCAGGCAGCGGCAGCTCGCTTGCAGGCGGCAGCGGTTCAGCGTCAGGAAGCCTCGGTTACGGCTTATACATCATATGAGGGCAATACACGTGAGTACGCTTGCGCCGCGGGCAGAAAAGTTCGACCTTTACAGCACAGTGCTGTCCGCGCTTACATGGCGTAAATATAACGGTGAAATCGTTCATATCTGCGATAAACAATCAGCGCAGTTTTATGAGGAATTTGACGTTTGGGATTCGGTAAAACCTATAATCCCCGACGACCTTGAGGGTATAAATCCAACTATGTTCTGGGCTGCAGGAAAGCTGCTTGCGCTTAGGGAAACGGATTCACCCGTCGTAATGCTCGATAAAGACTTTATTGTCTGGAAGAAGCTTGAACTGGGAGATTCCGTCGTAGCTGCACACCGCGAGGATTTAAATCCCGGTGTTTACCCTGATGTAAGCTACTTTCAAATGCAGACGGGCTATAGGTTTAATCCTTATTTTAACTATACAGCTTTACCGCTTAATACAGCTTTTCTGTACCTGCCCGATGAAGATTTCAAGCAGTTTTACGTTAATATGGCGATTGAGTTTATGAAGTCTGCACATGATTGCAGCGATTATCTGCGCTACATGGTTTATGCGGAGCAGCGGCTGCTCGCGCTCTGCGCGGATTTTCTGAAACATCCGGTAGAAACGCTGCTCGATAAGGACAGGCTGTTTGAGCCGCAAGCAGATTACACGCACCTATGGGGCGAGAAGCAGAAAATGCGTGACAACCCCGATGCCGAGCGGGAGTTCAACACCCGCTGCCGGGCGCGAATCATGCGGGATTTCCCCGGTTACGAGCATATTATCAGTATAATTGAAAGGATAAAACCTTGAAATATACTCTTATTAAATGTAGAAATATCGTTTAAAAAGAAAATTAATGAGGAAAGGAAATATGGAAAATATGAGCACTAAGTATATTTTTGTTACGGGAGGCGTAGTTTCGGGCATCGGGAAAGGACTCACGACAGCGTCGCTCGGGCGGCTGCTTAAAAACCGCGGCTACAAGGTGACGATTCAAAAGTTTGACCCTTACATCAACGTTGACCCGGGGACAATGAGCCCGTATCAGCACGGCGAGGTTTTCGTCACCGACGACGGCGCGGAAACCGACCTTGACCTCGGACACTATGAGCGGTTTATTGATGAGAACCTGTCAATAAACAACAGCGTAACCACCGGAAAAATCTACTGGTCGGTGCTTAATAAGGAGCGGCGCGGGGATTATAACGGTGGGACTGTGCAGGTGATTCCGCATATAACAAACGAAATCAAGGAACGCATTTACCGCGTTGCAAGCGGTGCGGACGGCAACGTTGACGTTGTCATAGCTGAAATTGGAGGTACAGTCGGCGACATTGAAGCCACGCATTTCTTCGAGGCAATCCGGCAGGTCGCATACGACAAAGGGCGGGAGAACGTGCTGTATATACACGTCACGCTTGTACCTTTCGTCTGCGGCAGCGACGAGCTCAAAACCAAGCCGACGCAGCAAAGCGTTAAAACCCTGCTATCTCTCGGTATTCAGCCGAATATTTTAGTCTGCCGCAGCGAGTGTGAAATCCCCGTTGACATGAAGGAGAAAATCGCAAGTTTCTGTAACGTACGCAAGGAAGACGTTATCCAGAATTTAACGGCTTCCTCGCTGTATGCAGTACCGTTGATGCTCGAAGCCCAGGGGCTTACGAACGCCGTCTGCCATCATCTGGGCATGGAAAACACCGACCCGAACTTAAGTGAATGGACGGCGATGGTGAAGAGGCATGAAAATGCGAAAAAGACGCTTACAGTCGGGCTCGTCGGGAAGTACTGCGAGCTGCCCGACGCGTACCTGTCGGTGGCGGAGGCGCTCCGGCACGGCGGCATTGTAAACGATGCCCGCCTTGAAATCAAGTTTATAAATTCAGAGGAAATCACCCGTAAGAATGTAGCGAAAATTCTCGGCGGCTGCGGGGCGTTCGTGGTTCCCGGCGGATTTGGCGAGCGCGGCGTCGAGGGTATGATTGAAGCCGCGCGTTACGCGCGCATGCAGAAAATCCCGTACCTCGGGCTTTCTCTCGGCATGACTGCGGCGGCAATCGAGTTTGCGCGGAACGTGCTCGGAATTGAAAACGCGAGCTCTGTTGAGTTTGACAGCGGGGATGAGAATATAATTGATATTCTGCCCGGCACGGAAGAAGCGGAAAAGAGCGCGGCAATGCGCCTCGGATTGCGCCCCTGCAAGCTGGAGGAGGGGACGGCGGCGCAGGCGCTTTACGGCGAGAGTTTAATCTATGAGCGTCACCGTCACCGCTACGAATTTAACAACACGTTCAGAAGCCGTTTTCAGGATAAAGGCGTAATACTCTCGGGGCTTTCGCCCGATGGGAAGCTTGTTGAAATCATTGAACTCGACAAAAAGCTGCACCCGTGGTTTGTGGCGGTACAGTTTCACCCCGAGTTCAAGTCCCGCCCGAATAAGCCGCACCCGCTCTTTACCTCTTTAATCCGTGCTGCGCTAAGTTTAATTAATAAAGAATAGTGAATATGGAATAATGAATAGAATCCGTCGCCGCAGGCGACACAACAATTTTTCATTGTTAATTGGTGAATAAAATGAACCCTAAACCTTACATGGATAACCGCGAGCTCTCATGGCTCAAGTTTAATGCGCGCGTGCTTGAGGAAGCCGAGGACGCGGGTGTTCCGCTGTTTGAGCGTCTGCGTTTTCTCTCCATCTTCCGCTCAAACATGGACGAGTTTTTCATGATACGCGTAGGAGGCCTTGGCGACCAGCTGCACCTTAAAAAAGAAAGGCTCGACACCAAAACTTTCCTCAGCGCGGCAGAGCAGCTGACGCTTATTTCCGAGCGGGTAAAGGAACTTATTCCGCGGTTTACGGAAAGCTACAGCGAGGTAATGCGGGCTCTCGCACGTGAGGATATTCTTATTCAAGTTCGCCCTGAAAACAAGCACTGCACGCCCGGGAAAACCGCGCTTTCGGCAAGTGACGAGGAGTTTCTGCGTGCACAGTTTGAGCAGGAGGTTCTGCCGTTTCTCACGCCGTCGGTCATAGACAAGCGGCATCCGAATCACTTTTTGCGGAATCTTGAGCTTTACGCTGCCGCGTTCTTAAAGAAAGCGGGCTCGGACAAGCAGGAAAAAGGCGGCAATACGATGGTCGGAATCGTGCCGGTACTGTCGCAGGGCGTGTTTAAACGTGTGTTTTATTTACCGTCAGAGAACGAAGCCGTACGGTTTATACTTGTTGAAGATTTGATTTTATACTACCTTGATAAAGTTTTCAATAATTACGTCATCACAGGAAAAGCTATCTTTAAGATTACAAGAAACGCCGACCTTGACGTGAACGAGGCAGTTTTCGATGAGGATATGGAGCTCGATTTCCGCGAAATCATGGAGGAAATGCTCAAGAAGCGCATAAAGCTCACGCCTGTTAGGATTGATTTCACAGGCGAGAATATCCCGGAGGATTACCAAAAAATCGTTTCAAAGCTGAACCTGAATTTAAAAGACAGCTTCACGTTCCTGCTTGAGGCGCCGCTTGATTTTACTTTTATCGGCGAGCTTGAGGAAAAATTAAAAGACAGGCAGGAACTTTTTTATGAAAAACTAAGTCCGCGGCAGGCATTTCTTGCTGACCCGAACGAGAAGATTCTGAAGCAGCTCGACAAAGGCGATATTCTGCTTTGCTATCCTTATGAGAGCATTAACACGTTTATAAAGCTTTTGGAGGAGGCTGCCGCAGACCCTCTTGTCGTTTCGATTAAAATTACGCTCTACCGCGTGGCGCGGGACAGCAAGGTCATCAACGCGCTGATTACCGCCGCCGAAAACGGCAAGGACGTACTCGCTTTGGTTGAGCTGCGCGCGCGGTTTGACGAGGAAAATAACATCGGCTGGTCGGTGCGGCTTGAAGACGCAGGCGTAAACGTTATGTACGGGCTCGAGGACTTAAAAGTCCACTCGAAGCTACTGTTAATCACCAAAAAAAGCGGGCAGGGAATAAAATACTACACCCAAATAGGCACCGGGAACTATAACGAGCGTACGTCAAGGCTTTACACCGATTTCACATTAATGACGAGCGCGCAGGACATAGGCTCGGACGCTTCGCTGGTTTTCAACGCGCTGTCCGTGGGCACAACGGTCAGCAACACGAGTACGCTTTGGGTCGCGCCCAAGGGATTAAAGCCGCGTGTTGTTGAGATGCTCGACACTGAAATAATTTACGGAAAAGAGGGATACATCGGCTTCAAGCTCAACTCCCTCACTGACCGTGACATAATAGAAAAGCTTGTTGAAGCAAGCAAGAAGGGCGTTAAAATCGAGTTGCTTGTGCGGGGGATTTGCTGTCTGATTGCGGGCGTTCCGGGGGAAACCGAGAATATAACGGTGACGTCGGTAGTCGGGCGGTTTTTGGAGCACAGCAGGGTTTATATTTTCGGGCGCGGCGGCAGGCAGAAAATCTATATCTCATCGGCTGATTTTATGACGCGCAACACCGAGAAGCGCGTGGAGGTCGCTTCGCCCGTCCGCGACCCGCGTACACGCGAGCTTATACTTGAAGATTTTAACGCGCTTCTTCATAATAACTCAAAAGCGCGCGTGCAAAACAACGCAGGAGTCTACGAAAAATCTCAGCCGAACGAAAGCGATAAGGACACGCAGACAGAGCTTTATAAGCTCGCGTATAAACGCGAGCGGGAACGCGATTTTAACAGGATTAAACCTAAAAAAATATCATGGTTCAAAAGAATAATCGGTAAGATTAAGTTTGAAAATAAACACAACTGAATCGGGGAAAAAGTTGTTTTCATTCCACTTTTGTGAAGAAAGTATTTAATGAAAATAAACGTGATAATTAAAACTCGCGTAAGTATAAATGAATTTACACAATTAAACGATACAGAAAAGGAAAGGAAAGTTATTAAATGTATAATGTGAAAGAAATAACGCGGGACGAAGTTCCGGCGAGCGCGGAAATAATAAGGCAGTCATTCAGAACTGTAGCCGATGAATTCGGCATTAACGAGGAGAACACGCCGACGCACGGAACGTTCTTGAAAGATGAAAAGCTGCTTGAAAATTTTGACAGAGGTATAAAAATGTTCGGCTTGTTCGAGTGGGAAAAGCAGGTCGGATTTGTCGCGGTTGAAACCAGGGACGGCGAGAATTATTATGTCGAAAAGCTCGCAGTTCTGCCCGGCTACCGGCACAGGAGAGGCGGCAAGGATTTAATGAAAGCCGCCGAGGAATATATCAGAAATGAGGGCGGGAAGTTGATTTCAATCGGGATTATTTACGAAAATAAAGTGCTTCTGGAATGGTATACAAATCTCGGTTACGAGGAAGCGGGAACAAAAAATTTCCCGAATTTCCCGTTCACCGTATGCTTTATGAAAAAAGAAGTATAAAAGCTTGAAAATAACCGGCACCGAATCGGGGAAACGAAACTTTTCATTCATTGTCGGTATTAAAAGGACATGGTGAAAAAATGAGATTATTGGTAATTGACGGCAACAGCATAGCCAACCGTGCGTTCTACGGAATCCGCCCGCTTTCTAATAAAGCAGGTGTGCCGACGCACGCTGTGACGGGTTTCATGAACATTTACCTGAAGCTGCAGAAGCAGTTTAAACCCGATGCGGCAGCGGTTGCTTTTGATGTGAGGAAGCCGACTTTCCGGGCAAAAATATACCCGGAGTATAAGGCGAACCGCAAAGGCATGCCGGACGAACTCGCCGTTCAGTTACCCTATATAAAACAGCTCCTCTCCGCACTCGGCGTGGCTGTGCTTGAGCAGGAGGGCTTCGAGGCCGATGATATTTTAGGCACGCTGGCAAACGCCGCAAATGCATCTGCAAACGAGTGCATACTCGCTACCGGCGACCGCGACGCCTTTCAGCTCGTGAACGAAAAAGTCAGTGTTAATCTTGCTAAAACAAACGACGACACAGTTTTCACACCGGAGCTTATACGCGAAACCTACGGAATTTCGCCAGCGCAGATGGTTGACGTGAAAGCGCTGATGGGCGATTCAAGCGATAATATACCCGGAGTAAAAGGAATAGGCGAGAAAACAGCTTTCGATTTGATTCAAAAGTACGCAGGAATTGATGAAATCTATGAGAATTTAGATTCGCTTGAAATTTCGGCGGGCGTGAAAAAGAAGCTGTCCGACGGACGGGAAATGTGCTTTTTAAGCCGTGAGCTCGGTACAATTGCGCTTGATGTTCCGATATCGACCGCATACGGCGATTATGTTTTACACGGACGTGACGACGCAAAGCTCGGGCAAATTTTAAACGAGCTTGAAATGTTTTCGTTCTTAAAAAAGTTCAATGTTACTGCAGGGAATGATGCTTCCGCCGTATTGCAGGAACCTACGAAAGCGGCGGAAGAATCAGCCGGGTTTATATCATTAAAGGAAGCAACGGAGTCAGATACTGATGAGTTTTTAAGCGGTGATGAGCCTAAAAGAACACACGATTTAAAAGCGTTGTGGAATCATGCGTTTGAGCGCGGCATAAGAATTAAAAACGTGGTTTTCGATACGGTACTGGCGGCGTACCTGCTCGGCTTAAACCCTGATGAACACACGCCCGAGTGGCTTTACGGCAAACTTTGCGCCGAGGATATGACGGAGCTTTTGAAAGACATAGAAATCCCGCTGACAGAAGTGCTCGTCAGCATGGAGCGTGCGGGAATCGAGCTTGACAAGGACGGAATAGGGGCTTTCGGCAAGGAGCTTGAAAGCGATATTGACAGAATCCAAAGCGAGATTTATGAGCTTGCAGACGCGGTTTTTAACATCTCGTCGCCGAAGCAGCTCGGCGAGATTTTGTTCGATAAATTAATGCTGCCGCACGGCAAGAAAACAAAAACAGGTTACTCAACAAACGCCGACGTGCTCGAGAACCTGATGGATAAACATGATATAATCCCGCTTATAATCGAGTTCCGCGCACTTACGAAGCTCAATTCAACCTACGTCGCGGGCTTGCTCAAGCTCGTCGGCGAAGACAGCAGAATTCACACGACTTTCATGCAGACAATCACGCGCACGGGGCGCATTTCCTCGGTCGAGCCGAATATTCAGAACATTCCCGTAAGAACTGCCAGAGGCAGGCAGATGCGACGGTTTTTCCGCGCTAAAAGCGGGCATATGCTGGTAGACGCCGACTATTCGCAGATTGAACTGCGCGTTCTTGCGCATATTTCCGGCGATGAAATCATGAAGCAGGCGTTCAGTGAGGACGCGGATATTCACACGATTACGGCGGCGCAGGTGTTTAATCAGCCGCCGGAGTGGATAACGCCCGAGCTGCGGACCGCGGCAAAAGCCGTAAATTTCGGCATTGTTTACGGCATTGGCGCATTCTCGCTCGCCAAGGACATTGACGTCAGCGTCAGCGAAGCGAAGAGTTATATCGAGAGCTATCTCGCAAAGTATAAAGGCGTGAAAACCTACATGAATACTGTGATTGCAGGTGCGAAAAAAAGCGGCGGCGTTTCAACAATGTTCGGACGCAAAAGATACATCACCGAAATAAATTCAACAAACAAAATCGTCGAATCCGCAGGCAGGCGAATAGCGCAAAACACGCCGATTCAAGGCACGGCGGCGGATATAATCAAGCTTGCGATGATTCGGGTGTATAACAGAATTCGTGAGAAGGGCTTAAAGGCGCGGCTGATTCTGCAGGTTCACGACGAACTTATTGTCGAGGCGCCTGTGAACGAAATGTTCGAGGTTGAGAAGCTGCTTAAAGAAGAAATGGAAGCTGCGGCAACGCTGTCCGTACCGCTCTTAGCGGACGTGAAAAGCGGCAAGACTTGGTTTGACGCGCACTGACAAACAATTGACAATGTACAATTGCGAGGAAATTTATGAGGAATATCTTAATAGTTTGTACTGCTAATCAAACGCGCAGCCTGATGGCTATGGAAGTTGCGAATCACATTGCGCAGATTTCCGGTAAAGCAGATGAACTGCGCTTCGACAGTGCGGGAACCGCCGTAATGGGAAGCGAGAGCGACCCCGCGGCGAAGCGGCTGCTGGCGGAAGCCGGCATTGAATCCACGCACAGCCCCACGCATTTTTCTTATTTGGAACTTGACGATTACGACGAGATTCACGTAATGACCGGCAGGCACAAGACTGCACTCTGCGCTTATAACAAAAGCGCGGATTTGGAAAGGAAAATCAAGGTTTTAAACGTAGACGACCCGTACGGACGAGGCACCCGCGAGTATCAGAGCTGCCTTGAAAAGTTAAAAGGATTTTATGAGAAATTTATTAACGGCTGAGCAGATTTTCGGCATAGAGCAGAAAAGCTTTGACGAACCGTGGAGCATGGAAATGATTACGGCACAGTTGAATTCCGGGAACAGCACGACGCTCATCAAGACCGTGAACGGTGTTCCCGCCGGCTACGCGACGGGATTAAAACTTGAGGAAGAATCTGAACTTTACCGCATCGCAGTGCTCCCCGAATACCGCGGACAAGGCATAGCGAAAGAGCTGCTCGCACGGTTCATAGAGAAGTGCGAAGGCGATATATTTTTGGAAGTCCGCTCGAGAAACACAGCGGCTGTTCATCTTTATAAAAGCGCGGGTTTCAAGCAGGCGGGGCTGCGGAAGAATTATTACGGAGACGACGACGCTTTGATATTCAAGAAAGAAGTTTAAAATAAAACCGAATCGGGGAAATGTTGTTTTCATTTTGCTTTTGTGAAGAAAGGGCTTAATGAAAACAAGTTTAAAATAAATGAAACCGAATCGGGGAAAACGTTGTTTTCATTTTGCTTTTGTGAAGAAAGGACTTAATTAAAAATGCATGAAATAAAAAAAGCGGCGGCAATTCACGACCTTTCGGGCTTCGGGCGGTGTTCGCTGACGGTGATTCTGCCGATTTTATCGGCGATGGGCGTACAAGTCTGCCCCGTCCCGACGGCAGTGCTCGCCACGCACACGGGCGGCTTCGGCAAGGTTGAAATCAATGACCTTACCGATTTTATACCCCGTGCGCTAAAAAAATATAAGGAGCTCGGAATAAACTTTGATGCAGTATACAGCGGCTTTCTCGCTTCTGAAAAGCAAATCGACCACTGCCTTGACTTCTTTAAAAGCTATCCCGGCTCGCTTAAAGTCGTTGACCCCGTAATGGGCGACCACGGCAAGGTTTACAGCACGTATACGCCGGAGCTTTGTGCAAGAATGTGCGAGCTCGCAAACATCGCGGATATAATAACGCCCAACGTCACCGAGGCGGCTATTTTACTCGGCGAGGAGTACCGGCAAACATTAGACCTTGAAACGGCGAAGTGCTGGCTCCGGCGGCTTGGTGAACGCGCATCGGCTGTTGTTATAACGGGTGTTCGTCTTACGGACGAAAGCGTTGTTAATATCTGTACAGGCAAAAACGACCGGGCTGTTGTTGAGTGCGATTATGTGCCGCAGGATTACCCGGGTACCGGCGATATTTTCACCGCCGTGCTGACGGGCGGGCTGCTCAGAGGCGAAGAACTGCACGCTGCCGTGGACAGGGCGACAAGCTTTACGCAGACGGCAATCCGTGCGACTTATTTGCGCGCAGCGACACCGCGCAACGGCGTTGTTTTCGAGGAATTCCTGCCCATGCTTACATCAGATTATGCTAACATGCAGTTAAAACATTGACTGCTTTACGGTCTTTTTACCGCCATATAAGAAAATAAAGCTTGAAATATTTCCCGAAATGTGGTAAAATATACAGATGAAAAGTTTGAGAATAGAACTAAATCGGGAAAACGTTGTTTTCATTCCGCTTTTTGTGAAGAAAGGAATTAATGAAAACCAAAAATGACTTTAAACATCGTTCTCGTAGAGCCGCAAATCCCGCAGAACACCGGAAACATAGCCCGTACCTGCGCCGCAACCGGTGCGCGGCTTCATCTGGTGAAGCCGCTGGGCTTTGAGATTGACAGCGCAAAGCTGAAGCGCGCCGGGCTCGATTACTGGGAGCTGCTTGATATTACCTATTATGACGGACTTGAGGATTTTATGAGCAGAGCCGCGGGGGAATGCTTTTTCTTCTCGACAAAGTCGCCGAAGCCTCATTCCGGCGTAATCTACCCCAACAACGCCTGTATAGTTTTCGGCAGGGAGGATAAAGGTTTACCTGAAGAATTGCTTTATGGAAACCTTGAGCGTTGTGTGCGAATCCCGATGATAAGCGACGCGAGAAGCCTTAACCTCTCAAACAGCGTCGCCGTGGGGGTTTACGAAGTGCTCAGACAATGGGGGTATCCGAATCTGCAGAACGCAGGAAAATTAAAAACATAAAGGACAAAGGAGAAGTACAAAAATGAACAAAAAAACATGGTTAATCACAGACAGCGGATGCGACATTCCTGCGGGCTGGGAAAAGCTTCACGACATCGACATAATGCCGTTTTCCATTATGATTGACGACAAGGAATACTGGGAGCGGCTGGAATTAACGCCGCAGGAGTTTTATGAACTCGCGAACAATTATTCGGGAATCCCGACGACAAACCAGATTTTCGCGCCTCGTTTTGAGGAGAAGTTCCTTGAGTGCATCGAAAAAGGCGCCGAGGATATTATAATCGTGCTGATAAATTCCGCCGGCTCGCAGACCTACAACAACGCGCTTCAGGCGCGGGAAAACCTCGCGGCGGCGGGCAGACTCGGAAACACTAAGATTCATATTATTGACAGCCACTGCTATTCTGTCTGTTATGGATATGCAGTCATTGAAGCCGCAAAAAAAATCAAGGCGGGTCAAACCGCGGAAAGCATAGTCGCATACCTCGAGGACTGGTTCAACTGTGCGGAAATATACCTGCTGACCTTTGACCTTCGTCACGCGAGAAAGTCCGGCAGAATCACTGCGGCGGCGAGCGTAGTGGGCGGACTGATGGGAATCAAGCCCGTCATATCCATGATAGACGATAAGACCACGGTGATTAAAAAAGCGCGCGGAGAGAAGAGTGCGGTCGAAGCCGCCGTTGACGTCATGATGGAGCGCATGGTTCCGGGTACGCCGTGGCTAATGCTGCGGACTACCGTTCTTGAAGCGGAGGACTACATGGTTGAACTCATGACCAAGAAAACCGGCAAGCCTCCTGCAGTCGAGAGCTATGTCGGCTCGGCGGTCGGCGCGAATGCCGGAACAAAGGCAATCGGCGTAATTATCCGCGGCAAACCCAGAAGATAAGCATAAACAGCGGAATTATAAATTAATTTTAGTTTTTGGTAAAAACCACTTGAAAAATTCTAAATAAAGTGGTAAAATAAAATATAGGTATACCTATAAAAAGAAAAGGAACAAAAAAATGGGCAAAAGCAATAAGAAAAACGTAAACGATTTAAATGTAAAAGGACGCAGAATCCTTGTAAGATGCGACTTCAACGTGCCGGTTAAAGACGGCGCAATCACAAACGATAAAAGAATCCAGGCCGCGCTCCCGACAATCAAAAAGCTTATGGAGGGCGGCGGGAAAGTAATACTTTGTTCACATCTCGGCAAACCCAAGAACGGGCCTGAAGATAAATTCTCGCTCGGGCTCGTCGGCGAAAGGCTCTCCGAGCTGCTCGGAAAGAACGTAGTCTTCGCTAAGGACGACACTGTCGTCGGCGATAACGCTAAGGCGGCGATTAGCGCTATGAACGACGGCGATGTTGTTCTGCTCGAGAACACGCGCTTCCGCGCGGAAGAAACCAAGAACGGCGAAGCGTTCAGCCGCGAGCTCGCCGAAATCTGCGACGACTACGTAAACGATGCGTTCGGCAGCGCGCACCGCGCCCACTGCTCGACTGCGGGCGTAACGGACTTCGTAAAGGGTCAGACTGCCGTCGGCTATCTGATGGAGAAAGAAATAGAGTTCCTCGGCAACGCGGTTGAAAACCCCGAAAGACCTTTTGTGGCTATCCTCGGCGGCGCCAAGGTTGCGGACAAACTGAACGTTATATCAAATCTTTTAGAAAAATGCGATACGCTGATTATTGGCGGCGGCATGGCGTACACGTTTATGAAAGCGAAAGGATTTGAAATAGGTCACTCGCTCGTTGACGATGATAAGCTCGGCTATTGTACGGAAATGCTTGAAAAAGCGGAAAGCCTCGGAAAAAAGTTGCTTCTTCCGACAGACAACGTAGTCGCTAAGGACTTCCCGAACCCAATTGACGCACCGATTGAAACTAAAACTGTGTGCGCGGACTGTATTCCGGCGGACTATATGGGGCTTGATATAGGCGAAGAAACAAGAAAGCTGTTCGGCGAAGCGGTTAAAAGCGCGAAAACCGTGGTTTGGAACGGGCCGATGGGAGTGTTTGAAAATCCGCAGCTCGCAGCTGGAACGCTTGAGCTTGCAAAGGTGGTCGCGGAGGCTGACGCAGTGACCGTAATCGGAGGCGGTGACAGCGTCGCGGCGGTGACGCAGCTCGGCTTCGCGGACAAGATGAGCCATATTTCAACCGGCGGCGGCGCGTCGCTTGAATACCTTGAGGGCAAGGTTCTCCCTGGCATAAGAGTGATTCAAGATAAAGAGTAAATATAGATGAACATGGGTAAACAGAGCAGTTAACTGCGCATAAACGGGGAAACGCCTATAACAAAGAAAAATCAGTGCGGAAAGGACTATGGTGAAAAAATGGAAACTAACAGAAGGGCTTACAAGCGCGATATTTGCCACCGCTCGAAGGTTAAGGTCAGCATGGACGGAAACAGGTGGGACAATGCCGAAGTTTTCGATATTTCTGCAGGCGGACTTAAGATTGTCACGAACATAATGTTTGATATAGGTGAGAATTTGTGGTTTAACCTTGATATGCCTGAGTTTTTGACCGACCGCCAAATAAAAATCGAGGGTACAATCCGCCGGCAGGAAACCGACGACGAGGAGGGTATGTTCGTTTACGGGGTTTCCTTTAAGGATTTGAGCGAGTCTGTCCGCATAGGAATAGACGAAAACATTTTGTTTAGGGAAAGAGTACAGAAAAAGAAAAACAAGTATTCTTCGGAGGGCTAAAAGGTAACAAGTTCAAAAATAAAATCCTCATGAACCGGGAAGAACACTGTTCTCATTCCTCGTTGGTGAAGAAAGGACTTAATGGAATATGAAAGGTTTATTCGATTTTTTAACCGTAACCTGCATACGCTGCGAAACGGATAAAAAGCTGATGAAAATCACAGACGACGTCTGGATGTGCATCGAGTGCCTGAAGCAGAGCAAGTATAAATCCTTTTGGAATATGCTGACCACACGCGTAATTGAAATCTGCGACCAGCGAAAAGACAGCAACGCTACATACGAAGCCCTGATGGAGGAAGCCGGAGGAATTCTGAACAAGAAAATCCTTTTAGACAGCGGACTCCTGACTAAAGAAGAATTTGACGAGAGAACAAGGCACTTCTTTGAAAATGTTGAAAAAGGTTAAAATTTTGAAAATAAAAATTGTTGAATCGGGAAAACGATGTTTTCATATCGCTTTGGTGAAGAAAGGACTTAATTAAAATATATGAAAAAAGAACTCAGAAAGGCAATCATCGCCGGAAACTGGAAAATGAATAAAACCCGCCCCGAGGCGCAGCAGCTTATAAATGAGCTGAAGCCCATTGCAAACGGCATCGGCTGCGAGGTTGTAATCTGCGTGCCGTTTACGTCGCTGGCGGCGGCGGTCGAAGCTGTAAAAGACACCGGTATAAAAGTCGGCGCGCAGAACGTGCACTTTGAGGCAAACGGCGCGTATACGGGGGAAATCTCTGCTGTAATGCTGAAAGAAATCGGCGCGGAATATGTCATAATCGGGCACAGCGAGCGCCGTCAGTACTTCGGCGAAACCGACGAAACTGTAAATAAACGCACTAAAGCAGCGCTCGCGGGAGGTTTAATCCCGATTGTTTGCGTTGGCGAGCTTTTATGGGAGCGCGAGGCGAATATAACCGAAGAAGTCGTTTCAAGGCAGATTAAACTTGCTTTCGCGGGAATCGGCGCGGCTGACGCGGCGAAAACCGTCATAGCTTACGAGCCCGTCTGGGCAATCGGCACGGGCGTGACCGCTACAAACGAGCAGGCGCAGGAAGCCTGTAAATTAATCCGCGGCAGATTAGAAGCTCTGTACGGCAAGTCGGTTGCCGACTCGGTTACGATTCAATACGGCGGCTCGATGAACGCTCAGAACGCGGCTGAGCTCCTTGCAAAAGAAGACGTGGACGGCGGTTTAATCGGCGGCGCGTCGCTCAAGGCAGCGGATTTCGGCGTGATTATTAAAGCGGCAACCGTAGGATAAATTCTATATGGGGGAGATAAAAATGCAAAAGCTGGTATACTTAAGTAACAGCCGTGATTATACGGAGCAAGGCAACATAAATGATAATAAATATTTTGCACATATCAATGAATTATTAGAGCAAGGGTGGAAGGTTGCCCATCTGACCCAAAATATGATTGAGATTACTCACGGCGACCAAAAGCCGGAGAAAAGAGAAACCTTTGCGGCTTTTGTACTGCTTGAAAAGCCTGATGAACAGAATAAAGCTTAGGAGATTATTATAAATGAGCAAAAGACCTATTCTACTCGTCGTAATGGACGGCATCGGCTTCAGCGAAACCGATATCGGCGACGCCGTAACGATGGCACACACTCCCGTTCTCGACAAGCTGCTCGCCGAATGTCCGAGTACCCGCCTTAAAGCCCACGGAGAAGCCGTCGGGCTGCCCGGCGACGATGACATGGGCAACTCCGAGGTCGGGCACAACGCGCTCGGCTGCGGGCAGGTTTATTCACAGGGTGCAAAGCTTGTGGGTGAAGCAATAGAAAGCGGAAAAATGTACGCGGGCAATGCATGGAAAGAACTTATTAACAATTGCAGGGACAGCGGTGCTTTGCATTTTATCGGACTTTTATCGGACGGAAACGTCCATTCTAACATAAATCATTTGTTCAGTATGCTGCGCGAAGCAAAGAAAAGCGGCGTTAAAAATGCGCGCGTGCATATTCTGCTCGACGGCCGCGATGTTCCGGCGACAAGCGCTCTTGATTATGTCGGAAAGCTTGAAGATGTGCTTGCGGAGCTTAACGACGATAGCTTCGATGGTAAAATCGCTTCCGGCGGCGGCAGAATGAAGCTCACGATGGACAGATACCGGGCCGACTGGGCGATGGTTGAGCGCGGCTGGAAGACGCATGTGCTCGGCGACGAGCGGGAATTCGGCTCTGCGGCAGAGGCAATTAAAACGCTCAGAAGCGAGAATACGGGTATAATCGACCAAGACCTGCCCGGTTTTGTAATCGCCGGGAACGGCGGGCCCGCGGGAAGAATCATCGATGGCGACAGCGTGATTTTGTTTAACTTCCGCGGCGACAGGGCGATTGAAATCTCGATGGCTTTTGACTGCGATGAGTTTAACTTTTTCGACAGAGTCCGTAAGCCGAACGTTTGCTATGCGGGTATGCTGCAGTACGACGGCGACCTGCAGCTTCCGGCACGGTTCTTGGTCAACCCGCCCGAAATCAAAGATACGCTTTCGGAGCTCCTGGTGGCGAACGGGATTCGTCAGTATGCAGTTTCCGAAACGCAGAAGTTCGGGCACGTAACCTACTTCTGGAACGGCAACAGGAGCGGGAAAATCAGCGAGGAGCTCGAAATTTTCAAGGAGATTCCGTCTGATAGAATCAGCTTCGACCTGCGCCCTTGGATGAAGTCGGCGGAAATCACCGACGACCTTATAGAGGTTATAAAGTCGCGCAAATACGGTTTTATCCGCTGCAACTTCCCGAACGGCGACATGGTGGGGCACACGGGGAACCTGGCGGCGTCGGTAATAGGCGTGGAAACGGTTGACTTGGCTTTGGCGCGGCTCGTTCCGGTCTGTGAGGAATACGGCGTGACGCTTGTTGTCACTGCCGACCACGGAAACGCAGACGAAATGCTTGAGAAAAATAAAAAAGGCGAGCTCGAGCTGCGCACCGCGCACTCGCTTAACAAAGTGCCTTTTATAATTTACGATAAAAAGAATGATTACAGAATAATTGACGGTGATTACGGGCTTGCAAATGTTGCTCCGACACTCGCGAAGATGTTTGGGCTTACACCTCCCGCTTCCTGGGAAAAAGCAATGATATAAGGGGAGATATAAGCTTAAGGAAAGAAAACTGATGAAACGGGAAAACGATGTTTTCATACAGTGTTGGTAGAGAAAGGGCTTAACGTAATAAGTTTGAAAATAAGAATTGCTGAAACGGGGAAAACGATGTTTTCATGCCATGTCGGTGAAGAAAGGGCTTAACGTAATAAGTTTGAAAATAAGAATTACTGAAACGGCGAAAACGATGTTTTCATACCGTGTCGGTGAAGAAAGGGCTTAACGTAATAAGTTTGAAAATAAGAATTGCTGAAACGGGGAAAACGATGTTTTCATGCCGTGTCGGTGAAGAAAGGGCTTAACGAAAATATGAGTAACATTGAATGGCTTTGGACGAGCGGTATTAATTTTGACTCTTATGCACTGACGATTCCCGACAAGCTGTCCAAATACGGATACGCGGTCGCGCTGAACCGTATGGAAACGGGGAAGCTGCAGACGGCGCAGCTTTGTGTTCATGATGTTCTGGCGGGGAAAGACAACCCGAACATTGTAATTATAACGCCCGAACACCTGGCCCGCAACTGGTACTATTCGATGCTCTGGGATATGGGGGTTGAGTTTAAGTACTTTGGTGTTTTTGAGAAGTCGCTCGATTTATTTTCTGATGCGCTCGCCAATCTCTGTCTTGTTCCCGCAGAGGCCTTAGGCCCGGAAAACACTGTGCTGTCACAAGCGGGTAATGCAGGGCTCGCATGGGATTTGATGATTATTGATATGCCTGTCGCGGGAGAAGCAAATATTACGGAAAGCTTGAAAAACACGAAAGCCAAAACAAAAAGGCTGCTCATCAATGCGTCTGCTGACAGGCTTGACACGAAATTTGAAAAACTTTCGGCGCTTGCGAAGACTGTGCTCCGCCGCGGCAGAAAAGAAGACAAGGGAGCCGAATATCCTATTTCGTTGTCGGAGCCGGACGGTCACGTTGCCGCAGGCAGAAACATGACGGGCGACTACGACATTAAGACGATTAACTACAAAATCGACAGCACTGTTACCGCTAAAACCGAGCGCATTGACGATAAGAGGCTCGGAATTCCGCTCTACAGCTACGGCGGGAACATATTTGAGGAATATAAACTTAAGGAAAGAAAAACCTACTTAAGCGATGAATATGATAAAGTACAGCTCAAGGCGCTGCTTGCCGCGGACGGCAAGCTGGAGGCGTTCCTGAAAGAAATCGTCACGCTGCTTGCCGACAGTGAGAACCGCATTGTCGTCTACTGCACATCGCCCGCCACTGTAAACTACGTCAGCAAGGCGCTCTGGGCGTGCAACGGCGGCAAGAAAGGTATCTGCGTCTACGACCGGAACTGCAGTACCATGACCGACGCCGAGTTCGTTAACGGCGAGCTGTACGGCGCGGGTACTGAGGAGCCTAATATAATAGTCGCCGACGACAAAGCAGGAAGCAGGTTTCTCAACGCAGAAAAAATCACGCATATAATAAATTATGAATATCCCGAGAGCCCCGCGGTTTTGGAACAGCGGCTGACCCGTGCGGGAAGAAAACCGAACCCAAAGAGCCCCGCGTTTTATATCTTCTGCGACGGGGATTATAAATTCGACGGCAGAATGTTGCGTAAGACAGTTCTTAGCAACATAGGCAAGGCGTTCAGCAGAATTCCCGATAAAACTCTGCTGTTCGATATTGACGGTATAGAAGAGCATTTGATTGTGCTGATACTTGACTTGAAATTCATCGCCGACAATGCGAAAGACGACATGGTCGAGGACTTCCGCGTTGAATACAACGCGCCCGAGGTTAATTCAGCCAAAGACGCCGCCGCAACAGCCGAAAAAAGGCTTAAAAGCATTGTTGAGATGTTCGGGCTGCACGATGTCTTAAAGCAGAAGGAAATAGACGGTGAGCAGCTTTTCATGCAAATATCCGAACAGATTGACAAGTTAAAAAATAACAGGGTCTGCCTTGACGAGAAAGGCGTTCTGACGGTCGCCGGAAAAGCTGCCGAACCGGAAATAATCAAAAACTCAGTTGAAATAAAAAGAGCCGCAGAATTCGCGGCGAAGCTTACCGGGAAGAAACAAGATTTAGAGCTGCTCAAAGCTGAGACGGAAAAACTCTCATACAGTCAAAAGCTCTCGGTACTCATAAACGCGTGGAAGCATTATAGGTTTGAGCTGAAGATTCAAAAATCATATAAAGATTTTATTGAACTTTTTAATCAGCTGGCTTGAAAATAATAAGGCATTTTCAAGTTAATCGGTTATATAACTGTGCAGAAACACATTAAACGAGGTGAAAAAAGTGGCTATTGAAATAAATGGCAGAACCGTAACTGAACTTTGCGGCGATTTTTATGAGGGGCACGCAGCCGGCGACTCCGAAAAAATGAGCTCTACGCTTGTCGCGCTTGACGAGCTGCTCATGACGGGCGAAGCGGCGCACCTTGAGTTTATTGAGTATTTCAACGAGCTGTTCAGCGGGCGTTCAGCGTATAACACGTTGATTGGCGTTAAGGATTACCCCGTTGAAAGTGTGATTCGCGAGCTCTTACAAAACGCTTTCGACTGCGATTATGAGCAGGAAGACATAAAAATCGGCATAAACTTCAAAGACAACCACACGATTTCCATTTCATACAATGAAGTCGGGTTCATCTTAGAGCAGTTCATGTTCTACCTCAGCTTCGGGCGCAACACCAAGAACGCCGCCTCAAGCGAGGGCCGCTTCGGCGTGGGCGCCAAGAGCGTGTTCATGAATGTCGAGTGGCTTACCATGCGCTCGAACAACTTCAGCTTCAGTATCACCAACACCGACAATCAGCTCCGGATTAACGACATAAATCTTCGCCGCCCGATTTTTAAGGGTACTGAAATAGTAATAAAAGTCAGCGCAGAGCAGCACAGAAGAATCAAGGATAACTTCGTGAGCCTGACGGGCAGGAAAGGCGATTATATCAACCTTGTCGAGCTTTGTTTCGCGTTTAACAGAAAGAAAATCCTGCACAATAAATTATCGCAGGAGATTAATGACAAGCGTACATTTAACATCGCAGTCATGCACAACGGAAAACTGATTGACTTCTATAAAATCTTCAACCACTTCAATAAAGCTGTAGAGGTGAACGTCGTGCGCTTTACGCAGGGCGGAAAGAGCGTGGTGGACTTCATCTGCCACGAGGATGAGGGCTTCGTCTGCCTTATACCTTTTGCGGTGGCTGTGAGCAAGCGCACGGACTTGGTCGGGCTGCTGTCCGACAGATACAATTACTTCTCTACCTACGAGCTTACCGGGCTCATGCAGGACGAGAACAGCACGTTCGCGGCTGAAAGGCTTTCCGCATTCTTCATCAGCGTCCCGAATCAGCTTATAACCTCTTTCCGTACCGGAATCCGCCCGGAAAAGGAGGGTGAGGTTATTGCACGCGTTGAGGACAGCCTCTCTAAAATTATAGCGGAATATGCGCGGTTCTTCGTGCTTGAGCTTGTACCAAACCCTGACGGGGGCGGACTTCATCACCTGCGCCCCGAGTCTTATGCGTTCGAGTTTATCAAGAACTTCATACTCACCTGTAACATTGCAAAAGGGCATAAAAAAGACTTTTTACGCGCAATTTCAGTGCGTTACTCGCGGGAGGAGGTACCCCAGCATTACACGGAACTGCAGAAAAACGCTTTCTACAGCCGCGCTGACGGAATCGCTAAGGAAGAGCACTTAGACGGCTCGGCTTACGACGAGCTCATTCTCGAAAAATTAGACAGAATGAATGAAAATTTGTCAGGCATAAACGGCAGAATCCTCTATGCAGGCTACGAGTGGGCGGGCGAGCTCCCGGGCGACGCAGGAAAAGTCTACGCCTACGAGTTCCACCGTGACGGGCAGGTGATTACCATCAGCTCCGAGAACAATCCGTCCGGCACCGACTACGACCTGCACGACGGCTTCATGCGCATGACCTCGCGCATTATGGAAAACGCGCTCGGCAGCGATAAGGTTATAAGCGATGAGAAGTTTATAAATCTTTTACTGCTGCTTGATGAAGTGTACGGCGAGGATTATAAAATCGCGCTCCGTGACGGTAAAATAGTCGTTATTGAAGCGGGCGAGGAATTCCCTGCGGACGCTTCCGCGATGAGAATCGCGAATATTGCTAACGTCATGGGTTGCCTGCACAAGCACAGGAATACATTCCTTACTTACCAGGACTACAGCGAAACAGTGAAGTTTATGCTTCACAGGTTCGGCGGCGACAAAAGCATCGCGGACTTTCTGCGCGCTGTCATTGAGCAGGACGGTGAGGTTGTCATCCGCCGCGGCGAAGACGGCAGCTATTGCTTCGCGCTTTATGAAACCGAGTACGCCATTCCCGATGAAATGCCCGCCTGCGAGCTGCTTGAAATCATTGACGACATAGGCGTGCTGATTAAATACGGCGTACTGGCGAACAGGCATTTCGGCTTTGAGTACAGCGAGAGCCGCTACAGCTTTGAATCAAAGAAAATCGCAGACACGCTGTCTTCGGACATTTTACCCGCCGAAATGGTGACGGAACTGTTTGCAGGTATTTTCATAACCGATTTAAAAACAGAAAAAATCGCACTGCTCGGCGAGAGCGATGCGATTATCGACATAATTGACTACAAAGACGGCTTCGAGCCGGAGGACGCCGAAAAGTGTAAAAAAGCGCAGAAGTTCATCGTTATGCGCGATGATGTTTCTAAAGAGGAATTCGCGGATTTAATCGAGCTGATTATCACCGGCGAAAACAAAGAGCTCATGCGCAGGCGTTATCTCGGCGCGAAAGCCGCCAAGATTATAATTCCCGACCAGCTCGCGTTCTTCATGAAGCCGCTGTCGGCTATAAACAAGAGCGAGTTCAAGTTCCTGCGCGAAACCGTCCGCAGTATAAAAGAGAATAATTATACAGCGCGTAATTTCTATGCTAAGGATATCAACTCGAAATTGTTCGGATACGGCGGCAACTGCTCGCTCTGCAGGTTTGAAACAGACGGCATCAACGGCTTTGAGGTCCGGGAGTTCGAGGCGGGGCTCATGCACGGCGGGCACGAGAAGCACTTTGGTTTCGCGCTGTATCTCTGCGCCAACGACGCGATGATTTGCGACAGCTGGGTCATTGACGACCTGAGTGCCGGCGGCAAATCGCCGTTCGCATGGCTTGAGGAAGTCGCGAAAGCGGACAGCATTACGCCGGAGCTCCTGTCGGGTACGATAACCTACCGCGAGCAGTACACGCACGACATAGCAAAGACCGACGGCGAAAGCTTCAAGCCGCTCATGTCAGCGCCGAAAACCACGAACATTATCCTTTCTCCTCTAATGGCGGCGAACTGGGTTGAAATGAATACTGTTATGCTGCTTAAATAACAATATATGGTACATAGTTAGAATACATAACTACTATATATAGTAATGAAATTCGTAAGAATCCTCAAAACGAGGATTCTTTTTTTGTGCAATATATACAAAATGAAAGGTGAAACTTCTCAATAAAAGTTTAATAAAAGGCATTGCTTTTTCAAGGTGATATATGTTATAATGTGTTCAGTGGTGAAAAGTGGAGTTTCGAGGTTATCAGTGGTTGAAAACTTTGTGGAAAAGTTGAAACTTTTTAAAAAAGCCGAAAGGTGGTGGCGGTGTGCAGTTTAATGTAGCGATTGACGCTAAGGGGCGCATGAATTTCCCGTCAAGGCTGCGCGAAAAGCTCGGCGAAGTTTTTCACATCACCAAAACTTTAGGCGCAAAGTGTATAAAAGTATATTCGGCTGACGGCTGGAAATCTTTAGTAGAGCGGATTCAAGCCGCGCCGTCCACGGAAACTGCCCCGCTACAAAGATTCCTTTTCGGGAGCAAGCAGGACATAGAACCGGACAAGCAGGGACGATTTGTTATGTCTGCTGCGCTTCGCGAATATGCTGAGATTGAAACGGAAACCGAGGTCGTCATAGTGGAGCTCGAGGGAAGCGCGGAAATCTGGAGTACGGCTAACTGGAGCAGGTACATGAGCGACGAAAACATGGAGAAAATGCTGGATATTGCCTCTAAATTTAATATATGATGAACTTTTCACACACGAGCGTGCTTCTGCGGGAAAGCATAAGTGCACTGGCGGTAATGCCGCAAGGCGTTTATATAGACTGTACTGTCGGGGGCGGAGGACACAGCCTTGAGATTGCTAAGCTTCTGAACTTCCAATTGGACGGCTGTCTCTTCTGCCTCGACAAGGACAGACAGGCATTAGATGCCGCGCGTGAGCGGCTGCGCGATTATCCCGCGGTTTTTATTAACGACTGCTTCTCTAACATAAAAGCACAGGCTGCCGTACATGGAATATGCTGCGCAGACGGCATTTTAATGGACTTGGGCGTTTCCTCACACCAGCTCGACACAGGCGGGAGGGGTTTTTCTTTTCATGAGGACGCACCGCTCGATATGCGAATGAATGAACAGCAAAAACTCAGCGCTTATGACGTTGTAAACAATTACAGCGCGGAAGATTTAATAAGAATTTTGTTTTTATATGGTGAAGAAAAGTTCGCGCGGGGCATAGCCGGCGGTATCGAAAAAGCGCGTAAAACAGCGCCGATTAAGACAACCGGCGAGCTTGCGGAAATTATCAGGAACAACGTGCCTTTAAAAATACGGCGGGAGAAGAACCCGTGCCGCAAAACCTTTCAGGCAATACGAATCGAAGTCAACAGCGAGCTTGAAGCGCTTAAAACCGCGCTCCCCGATGCGTTTGAGCTGCTGGGTACGGGCGGCAGGCTGGCAATTATTTCGTTCCACTCGCTCGAAGACAGAATCGTGAAGAATTATTTTAAGGAGCTTGCAACGGGCTGTATCTGCCCTCCGGATTTCCCGGTCTGTACCTGCGGCAGTACCCCCAGGGGCAGGCTCGTAAGCAGAAAGCCGCTCGTCCCGGCGGAAGCCGAGCTTGCTGCGAACAACCGCAGCAGAAGCGCAAAGCTGCGCGTGATAGAGAAATTACCGACAAATTGAGATATATACAAAAAGAAGAAGAGTAAACACCGCAAAGAGAGAAAACCAAAACGGCGAGAGAATCGCAACCGTGGGCGAACACGTTTTTCGTACTTTCGTGTTCGCCCGCAAAAAACAAGGGGCGAACAGTTCGCATCGCAAAAACAAAAGGCGAACAATCCGCACCGTAAAATCCATGAAAAAAACAGAAAAAGAAAAAGAGTAAAAAAATTGGGGGATTTAAAAATGCTGGTACCTAACAGAACCAGCGCGGCTTATGATTTCGCGCTGTTTGAAAGCCAGGAGAAAGAAAAAGAAAACGAAAACCGGAACACCCGCATGAAAATCAAAGATGCCGCTGTGCGCTACTCGGCTTCAAGGAGCGGAAGTATTTTTAAAATTCTGCTTGCTGCGATTTGCGCGGTTATGCTGCCGATTTATTACCTTTCGAGCAAGGTGGAGTCGTCGGAGCTTTCGGGAATGATTAACCGGGTGCAGCTTGAGCTTGAGCAGGCGCACAGCGATAATCTGCGGCTTCAGGCGGAGCTCGACAGCATTGTCACGACGTCGAGGGTGGACGATTTTGCGCAGAACGAGCTCGGCATGCAAAAAATAACAACGGCGCAGGGCATGCACATTTCCCTTAATACAGGCGGAACTACGGAAATTTCGGGCGATATCGGCGGCGCAGCTTCGGCAATATCGAAATGGTTTTCGGGCGTGCTGGAATATTTGGGATTTTTATAAAATATATTTAAACATAGACAAGCGGTAGTCAATTAATAATTTACAATTAATAATTATGGAGTTCGCTTCGCGAACAGTTTTTAAATATGTCGCGCATTGCGCGGCACCACAATTGTTCATTATTAATTATTAATTGAGTCGGAGGTGCAATGACAAGGTCGCAGGAAAACTTATTACCGACAAACTCCATGAAGAAAAAACTTTTCTTCGGGGTATTTTTGCTTATTATCTTTATGACGTTTTATATATGCGCGCAGCTTTTCGACGTAGCCGTTGTAAACGCCGAGTATTATCGTGCAAAAGCAAACGCGCAGCAGCTCCGCGGCTTTACGATTCCCGCCAACCGCGGGACTATTTTCGACCGTAACGGTAAAATTCTCGCACAAAGCAAAACCGTATGGACGATTGTTTTATCCCCGAATGTAATCCGTGAAAACAGTGAAACGTATCAGACGCAGCGCAGCAACGCGGCGTGGCGTGAATACAGAAGAGACCGCGAAGCGGGTCTTCCCGCCTTTATGCCCATTGACGGCATGGTTTACTGCGAGGCGACGGAAATCAGCAATGCGCTCGCCGATATATTCGGCTTGGAGTTTAACGAGGTTTACACTAAAATCATGCAGTCTGACAGCGGTTATGAAATTGTTTTCCGGCAGGCGGAGAAAGCCGAGGTTGACAGGCTTAATGAGTTTAAAATAGAACAAGGCATAGGATATTATTCGGTAATTGCGCTCGAGGACACAATGCGCATTTATCCCAACGGCTCGCTTGCCGCCGCTGTTATTGGTTTTACAAACTTCGATAATATCGGCGTTTACGGCATTGAGGCATATTATGACGATTATCTGCAGGGCACGGACGGGCGTTTTGAGATGGCGCGCGACGCTAATAATAATCCTATGCCTTTTGACTTTGAAAAACGTTTCGAGGCGCAGAACGGGCACAGCCTGTATCTTACAATCGATGAGGTAATACAGCATTATCTCGAGAAGAATCTCGAGCTCGCCGTTTCGCAGCACCAGCCCGACAACCGCGCAACCGGCATAATCATGGACGCCAAGACGGGCGCAATACTTGCTATGGCGACTTATCCGAGCTTTAACCTTAACGAGCCGGCGGTGCTTTCGGACTTTGATATTTCAAGGCTCGCGGATATGCGCGAAGAAAAAGTTAATGAATTCCTTATCCTCAACGGTCTTGCGGCGGGCACGGAAGCAGACCTGAGCGCAGAACAGATTGAAAGATTAGACAGCGAAATGAGGGAGCAGCGGCTTGTAATGCGCGAGACGCAGTGGAAGAACAAAGCCGTAAGCGAGCTTTATTTCCCCGGCTCTGTTTTTAAGGTTATAACGCTTGCTTCCGCCCTTGAGGAGCATTTGGTGAATCTCGGAACCGGCTTCTTCTGCGGCGGCGTCGTTGAAATCGCGGGCGAGAAAGTCCACTGCTGGAGAACCAGCGGGCACGGGCAGATTAACGGCATTACGGACGCGATTACGCTGTCCTGCAACCCTGCGTTCATCAGAATGGGGCAGTCGCTCGGAGTTCAGAAGTTCAGCGATTATTTCGATGCTTTCGGCTTCACGAGGCGCACAGGCATAGACCTGCCCGGAGAGTCCGGCTCACTTTTCAGAAGCCGCGATGTTATGACTACGCTTGACCTTTCGGTTTCTTCAATCGGGCAGGTGAATAAAATAACGCCGCTGCAGATGATAACGGCGTATGCAGCGACAGTGAACGGCGGGTATTTGGTGACGCCGTACGTAGTCGCTCAAATCGTTGACAATGACGGTAACGTTGTCCGCAGCACTGCGCCGCAGGTAAGGCGGCAGGTAATCAGCGAGGAAACATCGGCGCTCATGCGGCAGATTTTAGAAGATGTCGTGTCGGTGAACGGCGGGAGCAACGCTTATATCGCAGGTTACAGAATCGGCGGAAAGAGCGGAACAAGCCAGAGAATCGACCATGCCGACTTCGTTAACAAGGAAACTTATGTCGGCTCGTTTGGCGCGTTCACGCCCTCGAACGACCCGGAAATAATAATGCTCGTAATGATGGACGGCGTCGCGCCTCCCGGGCTGTATTACGGAAGCGCGGTGGCGGCGCCCGTAGTTTCGGAGGTGTTCCGTGAAACGCTGCCGTATCTTGAAATATTCCAGACACAGCTGAGCGAAGAGGAGCTGGAGCTGCAAAACGTGATTATACCCTATCTCGTAGGCATGACAAGGAGCGAGGCGGCGCTGAAGCTCGCAGCAGACGGCTTGAATTACAAGTTTATCGGAGAAGAATCCGGCAATACCGTGCTCTACACCGTCCCGACTTACGGCGTGCCGATTGCACGAAGCGGCAGGGTAATCGTGTATTTGTCAGAAGAAGATTATACCACGGGTATTGTGCCTAACGTAATCGGGCTTACGCTCGCACAGGCGAACGAGAGAATCACGAACGCAGGATTAAACATAAGGCTGACGGGCGGTGCAATCAACAACGCCCGGGCTACAGCGTTCGTGCAAGGCATAGAGGCGGGGGAAGAAGTACCCGCGGGAACGGTGGTTGAGGTTGAATTCAGATTCGTCGATGGGCATACAGGCTAATTAATAATGAATAAGGAATAATGAATAGTGAAAATATTTGATTCAGAAGTTACAGGAATAACTGATGATTCGCGTGAAATTACGGCGGGAAATATTTTCGTTTGCATAAAAGGCGCTCATTTCGACGGGCATGATGCAGCTAGGGAAATGCTTGAAAAGGGAGCGGCGGCTATTATAGCCGAGCGGGACTTGGGGCTTGAAAAGCAAATAATAGTCCCGAACACCCGCAGGGAGCTCGCAAGGCTTGCCTCGGAGTTCTGCGGAAACCCCACAAAAGACTTAAAACTCGTCGCCGCGACCGGCACTAACGGTAAAAGCACGGTAATCGCGCTGATAAAGCATATTCTTGAGGTCGGGGGAAGAAAAGTTGCTTCAATCGGAACTGTGGGTTATGATACGTGCGGGAAAACTTACGAGGCGAAGCTGACCGTTCCCCGGCAGACGGAGCTGTATAAGCTGTTCCGTGAAGCCGCTGACAACGGCGCGGAGTACTGCGTGGCGGAGGCGTCGTCGCAGGCGCTCGCGCAGGAAAGATTCGCAGAGGAAGTTTTTGAATGTGCAGTTTTTACGAATCTTACGCAAGACCATTTAGATTGGCACGGGACGATGGAGAATTATTTTCTCGCAAAGCGCGCGCTGTTCGACATGACTAAAAGCGCAGTAGTGTGCATAGACGACAAATACGGCGAAAGGCTTGTTAAATATATTCAAAGTGAATACAATTATCCTGTTATAACCTACTCTGCGAAAGACTTCGCGGACTGTTATGCAGTGAATATAAAGTCTGCCGGCGCGGAGGTATCGTACTGGTTTTCATCTGCAGGGGAGGAGAAGTCGTTCCCCTTGAAGCTCAGGATACCCGGTCTATATAATGTTGCGAATTCAATTGCGGCGATTGCGGCTTGCGCGCAGCTTGATGTTCCGCTTGATGAAGCGGTGGAAGCGCTTTCGGATTTTAAAGGCGTGCGGGGCAGAAGCGAGGTTATCTATAGCGGCGAGTTTACGGTAATATGCGACTATGCGCATACCGAGGACGCGCTTAATAAATTTTTATCAAGTATTAAAAATATCACCTGTAATGAGGGACGAGGTTCTCGGCTAATATGCGTGTTCGGTGCGCCGGGCGAGCGCGACATAGCAAAACGCCCGCTTATGGGTGAAGCCGCAGACAAGTATGCAGACTATATAATCATAACCTCCGACAATCCGCGGTTTGAAGATGAAAGCGAAATAATCGAGCAGGTCGCGGAAGGAATAAAAAACACGCCTTTCGAGAAATTTACGGACAGAAAAGAAGCTATTGAAGCGGCAGTAAAAATGGCGCAGAAGGACGACATAATCGCACTCTGCGGAAAAGGACATGAAACGTATCAGGCTATAAAAGGCAAGGATTTGCCTTTTGATGAGCGTGAAATTGTAAAGGGTTTGTTTGGGCTTGAAAAATAACCTGCCTAACCGGAGAAAATGTCGCTTTCATACGTAAAAGTTAGAAAGGGGCTTGGTGAAAGTTTGAAAATAAAACAACTGAATCGGGAAAATGCTGTTTTCATTATTCATTTGTGAAGAAAGGACTTAATGAAAATAAATATGGATTTGACTACTAACATTACTGTTGCGGCTATTGCACTCGCAGTTACGGCTGTGCTGGGGTTTTTAATCATTCCGGCTCTGCGCCGTCTAAAATACGGGCAAACTATTCTCGACATCGGGCCCGCCTGGCACAAGGACACAAAGCAGGGAACGCCGACTATGGGCGGGATTATGTTCATAACCGGCTCAGTGGCTGCGTTTAGCGCGGGGCTTGGTATTCTGTCGGGGAAAGGTTTTATCGACCTTTCGGAATTCGCCGGCAGAAAAGAATTTTTTGCAAGCATTTCCGGTATGCTCATGGCGCTGTTCTTTGCGTTTGTCGGCTTCCTTGACGATTATATAAAAGTGCGCAAGAAGCGCAACGAGGGGCTCACGGCAAACCAGAAGATTATCATGCAGATTATGATTATCGCAGCATACTTCACGGCGCGGATAATTTCGGGCGATACATCAACCGTAATTGCTTTTCCTTTTCTCGGGCAGCTTGATTTATGGTATTTTTACTATGTAATCATGGGACTTGTAATTTTGTATCTCGTAAATGCCGTGAACCTTACCGACGGGCTTGACGGGCTTTGCGGGAGCGTGACGCTTGTGTACTGTACGGTGTTTATGGTTATTTGTTCGATACTGGGATTCACCGGGCTTTCTGTGCTTGCGGTCGCTGTTGCCGGGGGATGCCTGGGCTTTTTGATTTGGAACTTCCACCCGGCGAGAGTCTTTATGGGGGATACAGGCTCGATGTTTCTCGGCGGCATTGTCTGCGCGCTCGGAATCGGTGCGGGAGCGGAAATAATCATGATTGTTGCGGCTGCGGTTTATATATGGGAAGCATTGACCGTGGTTATACAGGTGACTTACTTTAAGATTACAAAAGGCAGGCGGCTGTTCAAGATGACGCCGATTCACCACAGTTTTGAAATCAGCGGCTGGAAAGAAACGCGGATAGTATTGTTGTTTATTATGATTGCAGTGATTGCGGGGGTTTGCGCGATATTACTCACTAAAGGAATGTAATAAAAGCTTGAAAACAAGGTCTTGAAAAATGCTAAAGTATTTTTCAAATTAACTGATTATATAAAACTTGGTAAATGATACTTTTCATTCTTTCGTTTGCGAAGAAAGGACTTATTGAAAATATGCAGAGCAGTGCACGAAAAACCGAACAGAGCAGTACGACGAGGGTCATGCCGCCGACTTCGCCCGAAAGGGAAACGAGGTTAGCGCAAGCCCGCGCAATGGAAGAGGCATTGGAAAAAACTGCTCGTCCGCGCCGCACTCTCAGACGCCCCACGCCCAATCACACAAAAAAAATACTGCCGTCGGCTTCCGGCGCGGCTGCGATTGCGCCGAAGGAAATGCGCAAGAAAATGAAAGACCGTGTGAAACCCCGGCGCGAACGGCTCGCACGGTTTGACTTCCCGTTTTTCACAATCGTTATAGTTTTGCTCGCATTCGGAATTGTCACGATGTTCTCGGCGAGCTATGCGTTCGCCTACCGCGAACACGGCGACAGCTACCATTTCGTGGCAAGACAGCTTAGGTTCATCGGTGCGGGGCTTGTCGCGATGATTATACTTTCGCGCGTTAATTACCGCCTGATGTGTAATAAGTACATCGTCAGAATCGGTGCCGGGGCGGCGCTGGGAGTAATGGCTTTCGTAGCGCTCGCGGGCAGGGTTCAGGGCGGAGCGGGCCGCTGGATTGAAATCGGCGGAACGATGGTGCAGCCGTCCGAAACCTTAAAATTTGCGGTAATAGTTGTATTTGCATATTGGATGCACACGCATTACAGCAAGCTTGATAAATTCAAGCAGGGCTTTCTTCCCATATTTATGTTTCTGATGGTTTCCTGTCTGCTGATGATTCTTCAGCCGCACTTGTCGGGTACAATTATAATCTTCACAATCGGCTTCATCATGATGTTTATCGGAGACTGTAAAATCAAACACATCGCTCTGACGCTGCTCGCGTTTGCAGTGCTGGGCGGGCTTGCGATTATAGCGATGGACGCGATGGGGCTTGACTATTTTAACTCACGAATCTTAAGCTGGCAAAACCCCGAAGCCGACATAAGAGGCGATACGTTCCAGACCTATCAGTCGCTGATTACAATAGGCTCGGGCGGGATTTTCGGGCTCGGGCTCGGGAACTCAAGGCAGAAGTACGCCTATCTCCCCGCCTCGCACAACGACTTCATCTTCTCGATTATCTGCGAGGAGCTCGGTTTTATCGGCGCGATTGTGGTTATACTGCTGTTTGTGCTTTTTGTTGCACGCGGGTTTTATATCGCTGTCTGCGCGCGGGATAAGTTCGGGATGCTGCTCGCGGCGGGAATCACGTCGCAGCTCGGGGTTCAGGCGCTGCTCAACATCGGCGTTGTTACCAACGCCGTGCCGAACACGGGCATTTCGCTGCCGTTTTTCAGCTACGGCGGCTCGGCGCTGATGATGCAGCTCGCGGGTATCGGCGTCGTGCTTAACATCTCACGGAAGGCAGCGATTGAATGAGAAAATACTATATTGACAACATACGCTGGCTATGCGTGCTTTTATTGTTCCCCTATCATACGTTTATGATGTTCAATGCATTTGATGAGAGCTTTTATGTTAAAGGCGCCGATATTGAAACAACAACCCTTATTATGCGCGCCATATATCCATGGCTCATGCCGATTTTATTCCTGGTGGCAGGGCTCAGTTCCGCGTACGCTTTAAATAAGAGAAGTCCGAAGCAGTACATAAAAGAGCGCGTATCCAAGCTGCTGCTTCCGCTTGTTTTCGGTATATTGATTTTAATTCCTGTGCAGACTTATTTTGCGGAACGGTTTCATAATAATTATACGGGAAATTATTTCGAGCAGTATATTCTGTTCTTCACAAAACCGACCGACTTATCCGGTTATAACGGCGGCTTTACGCCGGCGCATCTTTGGTTTTTGGCATACCTGTTCGTTATTTCACTAATCGCGCTGCCTGTTATGTATCTGTACCAAAAGTCCGTGAAGAAGCTGCCTGTACATAAAATCCCGCTGCCTGTTTTGCTGCTGTTCTTTTTAGTTCCCGGCTTCGCGCAGATGATTTTTGATATAGCGGGTAAAAGCGTCGGCGAATATACAACGTGGTTTCTGTTCGGATATTTTATTATTTCAAACGGCAAAGTACAGGAAAAACTCGAAAAACATAGATTCCTTTTACTTGGGCTTTGTCTGCCGTTTATGATTATATGCACTTTTTTTCTGAAAATCCATGAAACATTTTTTAATGAAATACTTTTTATTTACGTTGTTATTTATGAAGTAATATATTTCTTCTATGCGTGGACAGCTATTTTAACTATTTTCGGGTTTGCAAAACGTTATTTAAACTTTGCAAACAAAACCACCTCCTATATGTCGGCTTCGTCTTTCGGCATTTATGTCCTGCATCAGCAGTGGACGGTGATTACGGCTTATTTCGCGCTAATACTGACGGCGAGCGTGCCGCTTCAAATGGTTTTGATTCTGACGGCGAGCATTGTGTTTACGTTCATAAATTTTGAGGTGTTCAAACGAGTTCCCGTTACAAGATTCATGTTTGGAATTAAGGAGCATAAAAAAGAAAATGCAGGGAATGAAAAATGATTTAAAAAAGAACAAAAACACCGGTAAAATTAAAGTCGCAATCCTCACGACGCCGTACAGCGACATAAAAAGCTTCTGCAAGAGAGCAAGCGTTCCCGCGGACGCGCTCGTGCGGCTTGAGAGGACGTGAGCTGACGGATACGACTTCGGCGAGGGGCGCATTGACAAAGGCTTTACAGCGAAGCGAACATGGACGGTTTAAGGGAGCTTGCGCAAAGACAGCGTTCGTAATCGGAGGAATCAAGTTTGAGAATAACTGATGCTTAGTCGGGGAAAACGGAGCTTTTCATTTCTCTTTTGTGAAGAAAGGACTTAATGAAAACATGAGAGCAATCATCGCCGCCGGCGGTTCCGCAGGGCACGTAAACCCCGCGCTTGCCATAGCCGATAAAATAAAAGAAATCTATCCGGGGGCGATGAGTGCAGTACTTTTTATCGGCACGCCCGGCGGCATGGAGGCAAGACTCATTAAAGAAGCCGGCTACGACTTTGCGCCTATTAAAATGGCGGGCCTGCAGCGCAGCCTGAGCCCGAAAAATATAATCAGAAACATAAAGGCGGCGCACTTGTATCTGCACGCGGGCAGAAAAGTGCGGGCTATTATAAAAAGATTTAATCCCGATATTGTCATCGGCGCGGGCGCGTATATTTCAGTACCCGTTTTAAAAACTGCGGCTAAAATGGGAATTAAAACCGCTGTTCACGAGAGCAATTCTTACCCGGGCATGGCTGTGAAGCTGTTGTCGAGGTATGTTGATAAGATTTTTGTCGCGGACGAGGACGTAAAAAAGAGAATTCCGAACCCGGAGAAGTGCATAGTAACCGGCAATCCGCTGCGCACTAACATAAAAATGCAAGACCGCGAAGCCGCACGGAAAAAGCTTGGCTTGCCGGAGGGATTAACGATACTGTCGTCGGGCGGGAGCAACGGCTCGAAAGCAATAACAAACGCCGTAATCGCGCTGCTCGCCTGGGAAAACGAGTGCGGCGGCATTAACCATATTCACTCTTATGGGCGTAACCGCGGGAACCCGTTCGAGGGGGTCAAGCTTAACTCCGAACGCACTATTATAAAGGAATATCTTGATAATATGTATACCTGCCTTTCGGCGGCGGATTTGGTAATCTCGCGGTCGGGCGCGATGAGCCGGACGGAAATAACGGCGGCGGGGCGTGCCTCCGTGCAGATTCCGTGGGCGGGCTCGGCGGAATATCATCAGTATTATAACGCGCTCGCAATGGTCAAAAAAGGCGCTGCCGTGATGATTGAGGACAAGGAACTGAGCGCGAAGAAGCTTGTTGAAGTCGTATCGCGGTTATGCCAAACCCCGGGAAAACTGCGCGACATGGAAATCCGCGCAAAAGAAATGTCGTCTGAATACGCAGCGGATAAAATCCTGGGCGGAGTATTGGATTTGATTAAATAACTGTCCATTGTCAACTGGCTTTGAAATAGCATATTATGAAAAGTAATGCTATTTTGAAAGGTTGTGTTGGCGTGGCGGTTAAAAAGGATGCCCCGAGAATTGTGGTTCAGGGAGGGGGCAGGTTGGCGGGGGAACTCAGCGTACAGGGAGCAAAGAATAGTATTCTTCCGCTATTATCGGCTACTGTGCTTTGTCAGGGAGAATCTGTTTTACATAATTGTCCGAATTTATCAGATAGCGATGCGGCGTGCAGAATCCTCAACTGCCTCGGTTGTAAGTGTGTGAGGGAAGCAAACGCCGTCACGGTTGATTCAAGAGAAGTATTGAACACCGATGTACCTAAAGATTTAATGCGCGAAATGCGCTCTTCCATAGTATTTCTCGGTGCAATCCTGGGCAGGACAAAGCAGTGCCGCCTGACTTTCCCCGGCGGATGCGAGCTGGGCCCTCGTCCGATAGACCTGCATGTAATGGCGCTGCGTAAGATGGGCGTCAATATTGAGGAGGAGGGTGGTTTCTTAAACTGCAACGCCCCGAAAGGCATACACGGCGCGTACATTTCCCTCGCCCTGCCGTCCGTGGGCGCGACCGAAAATATAATACTGGCTGCCGTCACGGCAAAAGGCACAACCGAAATCCAAAACGCAGCGCGCGAACCCGAAATCATCGACCTTGCGGAATTTCTTAATAAATGCGGCGCTAAAATCTCGGGCGCGGGAACGGGAACAATTGTAATAGAGGGGGTAGAGAAGCTCGGCGGGGCGGAGCATACGGTTATTGCGGACCGGATTGTCGCCGCGACCTATCTGTGCTGCGCGGCGATTACAAGAGGCGAGCTGATTCTTAAGAACGTTGACTTCAGACATATCAGTGCAATTTTACCCGTTTTTGAACAAATGGGGTGCAGTATTTATACTTATAACGATAATCAGATTTACATTAACGCCGCAAAGCAGCTTCACGCGCCTTATAAGATTACGACTTCGGCGCATCCCGGCTTCCCGACTGACGCGCAGCCGATGTTTATGGCTCTCGCCTCGACCTTGAAAGGCACGACGGTCTTCGTGGAAACAATATTCGACAATCGCTTCCGCCATGCGCAGGAGCTAAGACAGCTCGGCGCAAAAATCAGCGTTAATGACCGGGTGGCTGTTGTTGAGGGCGTGGAAAGATTAATCGGCGCCGACCTTGAAGCAACGGATTTACGGGGCGGTGCGGCACTCGTGACCGCTGCGCTATTCGCCGACAAAACAAGCACAATCACCGGAATCTCGCATATAGAGAGAGGTTATGACGATATAGTCGGGAACTTACAAAAGATAGGAGCGAAAATAAGCAGTAATTAATTATGAATTGTTGCTGTATTGCTTCGCGACTGATTATAAATTATGAGGAATGTTAAATGCCCGAGTTTACTGAACCGAGGCGGCGAAAAGCGAAACCCGACAAGCCGGCAAAAAAGCCTAAAGCGCCTAAAGCTCAAAAGAAATCTAAGCTGAAAGCGCAAAAGGCTCAAAGCACACCAAAGCCGCCCGGAGAAAGAAAATTTAAACAGCGACGCAGGCAAAACATGGCAATTTATTACGTCATGTTTTTTGTCGTCGCTGTAACGATTTTCTCGATTTTATCCGTAACGGTGCTTTTTAATTTGGAAGAAATCGTCGTTGAGGGCGAAAGTATTTATACAAGCGAGGAGATTGTAGCAGCTTCCGGCATACGGGAAGGCATAAATCTTCTGCGCTTTGATACGGGAACCGGCAGAAACAGGATTATTGAAAGCCTTGTTTATGTTGACGACGTTACAATCAGAAAAGGCTTTCCGAACAGGGTGACAATAACGGTGGCGGGTGCAGTGGAAATGGTTAGTATCGCACATGAAAATCACTTCTACACCATATCAAGAAACGGCAGGATTTTGGAAACGACGCGGTCGGCCTCTGATAATATCGCGGTTTACGGCTTTGAGGCGGAGGAGCCTGTAATCGGGGGGTACATAAGTTCAGCAGAGCAGCGGAAAACCGAGCTTGTGTTCACTTTAATCAAAACAGCGGAGGAAGCGGAGCTTTTCGGCATAATGGATATAGATATAACCGACCATCTTGACATAAAGATGAACTACATGAACAGAATAACGCTCCATATCGGGGCGGGCACAGACCTCGAGCAAAAGCTGCGCGCCGCCGCCGAAATCCTTGAAAACAGGATAGAAAGCAACGAACGCGGAACGCTGCGGCTTATAAATCCGTTGGAAGTTGTTTTTTCGCCCGAATAACATATATATCGGGGGTAGTAAAAATTAAAAACACAAAATAAATGGTTTTTTAAAAATTATTTTCAAAAAACCTATTGATATTTTCTTCCAAATCTGTTACAATAAATTAAATGGGATTTTAACGGAGGTAAAGAGTTCTAAATTAAAACTGTTGAATCGGGGAAAACGATGTTTTTTACTATGGTTTAGTTAAGAAAGGACTTAATGTAGTTTGAAACAAGTTGTGCTAAGCGGGGAAAACGATGTTTTTACTTTGATTTGGTTAAGAAAGGACTTATTAAAAGTATGGCGATTTTTTACGATGAGGACGGCTTCGCTGAGGAGCTGGTTGACGAACTTGACAACAATTCGGTGTACGACGTAAATATAAAAGTATTCGGGATTGGCGGCGGCGGCTGCAACGCCCTTGAGCACATGGCAAGGCACGGTGTTCCGGGAGTTGAGTACATAGCGGTCAATACCGATGTGCCTGCTTTGCGCTCTAAGGATAAAAATCTTATGAAACGACTGCAAATCGGCAAAAAAACCACCAAAGGGCGCGGCGCGGGCGGCGACCCCGGCATAGCCGCGGAATCGGCGCACGAAGACCGCGAAGAAATCGAAAAAGCCTTAAAGGGCGCATCGATGGCGTTCATTTCTGCGGGCATGGGCGGCGGGACAGGTACGGGCGCAGCCCCCGTAATCGCGGACATTGCGCGTGAGCAGGGGATTCTTACCGTAGGTATCGTAACCAAGCCGTTTGACTTTGAGCGCGAGCATAAAATGAATCTTGCACTCAAGGGAATCGCTGAAATGCGCAAGGTTGTCGATGCTTTAGTAATTATTCCCAATCAAAAGCTACTGAAATTAAATGAGCGTGCACTCAACTTCCGTCAGGCGTTTTCGATGGTTGACGACGTGCTGTACAATGTTGTCCGCAGTATTTCGGAGCTGCTCAACAATACGGCGGTCATGAATATAGACTTTGCGGATTTAAAATCCACGCTTGAGGCGGCGGGCGACGCGCATATCGCTATCGGCGTCGGCACGGGCGACAATAAGGTTGATGAAGCCGTACAGAAGATTGTCAATTCGCCGCTGCTCGAAACTTCGATTGCAAACGCGGGCAAGGTTCTTGTAAACGTTGTAATGTCAGAAGATACGCTGCTTTACGAAGTTGACGAGGTAATGAACAAGATTACGGGCGTGGCGCATCCCGACGTAAAGGTGATTTACGGTGCGGACTACAGCCCGGCTTTAAAAGACGAGATGGTGGTTACGATTATTGCGACCTGCTTCGGTACCGGCGACAACCCGGCGAACGCGGCGGAGGTACGGGCAGCAGCGGAAGCGGCTGTGGCTGCGAAGAGCGGGGGAATGAAATCCTTTACCATGGAAATCGACGGCGATGACGACGAGGTTCAGACCACGAGGCTGAAGTCGCTCGACCAGTTCATAACGGCAAACCTTTCCGAGAGCTTCGAGGATGACCCGTTCCGTGACTTGGACGAAATATTTAAGAAGAGATAAGCATCATAAAACAAAATTTATTTTATTTCGACATAAATAAACAACATTCGCCTGTATTTGGTATTTATCCCATGAGGAATCTACTAAATGCAGGCGTGTTTATTTTTTTTCTGCCAAAGAGCGAAAAATTTACCATTTTGGCTTGAAAAAAAAGTGAATATGTTATAAAATAGATTAAGGACAATTTAATCGGAGGATACATAAATAAAATGAGCGCATTAAACAAAGTTGCATCTTTCTTTAAAAACAAGTGGACGAAAATAGGGTTTTCGGCGCTTTCGCTGGGTTACGGCTTCTTCATGCTGTGGCTGGCGTGGCTCACGTTTACATTCCATCTCGTGCCGACCAACTCAGTTTCGCTTTTTTCGCTTTATTTATTGATTAACGTGCTGTTCGGCACGGTGATGCTTTACACCCGCAAGCAAATAGCGACGCAAATCACCGCCTGCCTTCTGCACCCTTGCATATTAATAATGCTGGTATTTGCGTTCGGGGACTTGTACCTGCTTATTCCGGCGTTTGCGGTGGCGACGATTGTGTTTTTCGCCGCAGGCACGCCCGAGTCGCTCAAAACCATACTCGGGACGGTGTATTTAATTTTGTTCGTGCTGACGATACTCGGGTATCTGACTTTGCAGATTTTTGCAATCACGAGCAATATTTTCCCCGTAAACTTAGAGCTGCGCAGCGATGTTTACATACACTCAACAGACGGCTCGTACAGGCTGGTAATGTACATCGACAAGGAAAACAAGGAGAACCGTACGGTTACTTTCCATGCGGAGTTCACTGAAGGCGACACGCGCCTGCCGTTCTTGAACGGCGAAAAATACGCCGACAGCACGAGAATACATCAGCAGCGCCTGCCGCGCGACTTCGAGATTGATGTGGTAAACGAGTATATGTTTGTAATCAAGGAATTTGAAATTGATGAAGATACGGGCAGAAGGATTCTGGTTGGAGAAAAGGAAGTCGAATGGCTGACGGCCGACAAGATTTCAATCAGCGATACGGTTTTCACGGCTCCCGACTTCATATCGCCTGTCCATGAGGGGCGCGAAGACGGCGACCGGTTTTCGGGCGAAACTATGCCTTTCAGTGCAAACCCCGGTGAAATAACACGATGGCAGCCGCCGACGGGGAACCCGATACCCGAAACGGCAGATGAATAGACATTCAGGCACATTCAAGCAATTTGCCGCTCTATAAAGAAACCCGCCGCTCCGCAAAGCGCGCTTATTGAAAAAGGACGTGAAAATTTGAACAATCGAATTAATCTTACCGGAAAAAATTCAAACGATATATATTCGGTTACATATCCTAATAACCTTTTATATTTCATGAAATATGACTTCAATCTTTTTATGGAAAGATGTGTTGACCTGTGTAAGCTTTATATGAAAACCGGCGAATACCGGCAGGAGGAAGCGGCCGAAATCCGTAATTCTATCGCGGGCTGCCACAAATATTTCGAGCAGAATCTACGCAGCGTCTTTGAAAAAATCGTCATCGACTGCTGGGTTGAATATATCTGCCGCCAGAATGAAATCGGTATAATCACGCTTTGGAACAATTATATCCCGTGCAAAAACGAGTTTGAAAAGGCGGTGTTCATGCGGCTTTCTGAATACCGGCACGGGCACGCGATTAACCAGTGGGTAAACATTCTTAAAATTCAGGAATACGCGAACATAAAAGTTGATTTTATATTTTCGGGGAAGCTGAGGAGCTCTGCTGAAGCCGCCGCGCGCGCGAATTATTTTGATTTAATGTTCAATGTCGTTGCGAACGAGCTCGGCTACGACCTCAATTCCACAGCTGACAGCAAGGTTTTTACTATGGGGCGCACGCCGAACTCGCCCTTTATAATGAGCAGCGTAAGCCGCGAAATAGTACGGAACCTGCTGACCGATTTAAGATACAGCGACGATAAGAACCGCAAGGTCATTAAAAATGAAATTGTTTCCGACCAGCTGGCGATGGACGCGTTTTCGTCCATGAAGCTGTTTCTGCCGCCCGGAGGCGACAATATCGTCGAAACGATGATAAAGTCACTGTCAGAGTCGCCGATGAAAGTTTTTATGCCTACGAGCTTAAAGGCGGCGATAGACCTTGAAATTGACGCAATAATCGAAAACGGCGGGTATTTGCAGCACTGCGCGCTTTGCAAGGATTATTACCTGCGCTCGGAGGATTATGACTTCGATTACTGCGACAGGCTCTCCAAGAACGGGCGCAGCTGCCGTGAGGTTATGGTGAAGAAAGGCGCTAAAGAGCGTACGGCGTTTTCCGAAAGCGTAGACGCCGCTTTGCTTCACGAGCGGTGCGACCGCCTTTATAAGGAAATGAGCTCGCGCATTAACGTGGAGTTCACCCAGCGTGATTTTTCCGATTGGTGCAGATATATGAATACAATGCGCGATAATATTCTAAGCGGCATTGCGACCCTGAAAGATTTTGAGAGCTTCGCTGAGTATTCGCGGGCGATGTCGTTTTTACCGAACGCGGCGCAGGGCGAAAAGAAGCGGATTAGTGAAAAGGTAAAGGAAAGACAGGAGGCAAAGGATGAAAAGGGCAGGACTGTGAAGCCCTTTGTGCCACCGCGGGTTGACAGAAAAGACATGATTAAACCCGAAAGCATGCCGGAGTATTATGAAGATGAGGAGATGGAAGAGGAAGTGTCCGCGGTTCCTGTCAGGGAGCGGGTTTCATCAAAAGTTATCAGGGGTGTGAATCCCGATAGTTTTTCTGCCTCGGGCGGCGTGGTAATCCCGTACGGCACGCAGGCGCAGCCCCCGACCCCTTTGTATGCCGAACCTATCTTAAAAACCTCGGGTGAAGAGAGCATAAAGATTTATAACGTTAAGACTAAGGAAAAACCCGGCGAATACGTAAAGGTGTTTAAACCCAAGAAGCAGCCGATTATAAGCACACCGCTCAGCGACAAGCCGGTTATTCCGAAGCCCGTAAAATCCGAGCCGGCACAACCGCCTGTGTCCCCTCCGAAAAAAATTCCCGCGTTTTCAATGCCGCCCGCACGCGAGGAGCGTGTCATTTCGGCGGGCGCACCTGCGCTCAGCGTGCCGAAGCTGCAGGACAGGGAACGAGAAGAAAGCCCCGTCGGTGAGGCGCCTGCGCGCGAGGAGCGGCGCACGCAAAGGGAGTTCTACGCATCGCAAAAAACGGAATACACGCAGGAATTGGGCTTTACGGATATATTAAAGGGGCTCGAGCGCAAGGACGGCTTCACAGACGAGAGTATACCGACAGATTCGGAGGGCGTGCCTGTTTCGCATAAAACGAAGCGGGTCATGGACGCGATTTTTAAGCAGTCGAAGCCGAGCTTGTTTATTAACATGAATAAAGATGAATAAAAAAATCGGGGCGGTGAAAACCGCCCCTGCTTTATTTTTAAACCTTATCCCTCCCGTGCCAGCTGCTTGTTCACAAACTCAATATCCGCCCGCTCCCAGCGCGGGTTATCTGAATTAATTTCAGCGAGCGAAAGCAGGTATGTTTCATAACGGTTCATCATGGTTACCGCGTCCAGGCTGTTCTGAACATCGCCGCTCGCCAGCAGCTCCGCATGGCGGACAGAGTCGAAAGGCAGGTACAGCGTCGTGTCTGAGTGGTCGCTGTTATTTATTATTAAGCGGTAGTAGGAGGGGGCATAATCGCCCGCTCCGGCGGAAAGCACGCCGAAAACTATACACTCGGTGGTGACGGCGTCGCGCTTGACAAAGATTTCAACAGCCGTGAAGCCGAGGTCAGCGGGGACGGCTCTCGCATTAACCGCGCGGAGCGATTTTAGGCTGATGTCGTTTGTATAGTTTGCGAACACGCCGCGTTCCTGAAAGTATTTAAGTCCGTAGCCGAGCCCGAAACCGAGCGCCAAAATAATGATAAACGCAATAATATTCTGCACGAAGCGCGGCAGACGGAAGCCGTGCACCTCGGTTACGCCTTTTTGAATGATGATGTCGTCATGGTCGTCATCATTATGGGGTTCTGCTTCCTCATCATCGGGGATTGCCGTGGTGAGCTCAACAACCTCGGTTTTGTTGTTATGGTTCTCGCCTAATATTTCATCAAAATTGATTTCGTTCATCGCCGACAAAGCGCCGTCAAGCTCGCTGCCCGAAAACTCAATCTCAACGCCGGAATCAAAGGCTTCGAGCTGGTTTGCGTTTAATTCATCGGAACTCACGACGATACTCGCGTCCTTTCCGAACATTTTCGATATTTCGGCACTGTTGTCAACAGCAGGCTTTTCGTTCGCATCAGCGCCGCAATTTGCACAAACAGTTACACCTGCAGGGAGCTCCCCGCCGCACTTAGGACATGATTTCCCCATTTTTTACCCCCGATTGAGTTTATAATCAATTAACTTGAAAATGCGTTAGCATTTTTAAGGTGCGGCGGCTGCCGCACAGCCGCACAGCGGCTTAATTTGATTGCATAGTTGATTACGCGCTTACAGCGCGAGCGACAAGCTTTGCTTGTCGGAAAAACCATAAAGCGGTTTTTCAAGTTAATCAACTATATCACCTATTATTTTATCATGTTTATCCGTTTTTGTCAATGATTGACTAAAAATCAGTTTTGTGTTATACTGTAATTCAAATAGAGTAAATTAAATAAAGAAAGGCACGAAATGAAAAAGAGTTTCATCGCTTTATTAATAACCGCGCTTTTGCTGCCGGCGATGTCCGCATGCAGCAGCGTGAGCCATATTGAGGAGCCGGAAATTGATGAATTTATTGATGATATAATTACTGAGGAGGTAATCCCCAGGACCGAAATAATAATAGGCGTGACGGGAATGACGGGGAACTTTTCGCCTTTTTACGGCAATGCGGGCGATAATGAAGTTATGAGCGTGATAAACGTGCCGCTCGTGACGCTCGACAGGCGCGGCGAAGTCGTAAGGAATGCAGCAACAGGTGAATGGCGCAGCTATAACGGCGAGGAGTATTATTATGAGGGAGTTGCCGACACCTCAATCAGTATTACGGAAAACAACACAACGGTTTTAACGTTTCGGCTTCGGGAGGACGTTTATTTCAGCGACGGCGCGAATATGACCGCCGCCGACATTATTTTTACGCTGCGTACGCTGCTGGACGCGGATTATAGCGGGCGTCATGCGGGAATCTCGCTGCTGCCGATTGAGGGGCTTGAAAATTATATAACAAACGCAAGCCGCGAAGTATATGAGAAGTATGCGGAAATTGCTGCAAGCGGACAATTTACCGACGAACAGTACGAGCTGTATCTTGTATGCGAGCAGCGGGCGTGGCTCATGCATATTTATGCAGTTGCGGAATACTGCGTGCAGAATTATGCAGATTTTGCCCATGTTATTGCCGACGGCGATATACACAGGGATGAATGGCTGCAGGCGGCGCTGGCCATGATGGTGTGGCGGGTGGCGGATTTTCCTTTAATAACACCCGCAACGGACGAGCGCGAGGCAGAGTTTGGGAACTTTACGTCTATATCGGGCAGGGAGTGGGATTTTGTGAACACTTTCCCTGCAGTCCGCGATATGTACGCCGAGTTTTACGAACTTTATAACGGTGATTTACAGGCTTATATAGAATCGGAAAAAATCGGGCAGCCGTGGCTTGATAATGTGCTCCGGCGCGCCGAGTTGCTTTTCATTAGCGAATCGGCCGCGCAGGATGAGGAGAACAGCGGTGTGAGCGGTATCAGCGGGGTTCGCAGGCTCGGTGATTATGAGGTTGAGGTAACGCTCGAGGGGCATATTCCGGCGGCTGTCTATTCGTTTGTTTTTCCTGTCGTACCGCAGCATTACAGCGGCACGCCGCTCGGTGCGGGCCCATATAAGCTTATCGGTTACGGCAATGGAGTAGCCGCACTTGAAGCGAATGAGTTTTATTATAAAGGAGCGCCCGAAACTCAGTATATCTGCTTTAAGGAAACAAACCCCGGCGACCTGATTTACGGGGTTGCTTCGGGAACGCTGGATATAACCGCAGCTGCGGCGGAGCGCGGGGTGCCCGGCGAGATTAACGCGTACGGTGCGTCGGGGATTAAAACACAAGGGTTTGACTTTGGTGCATTTGGTTTTATCGGAATAAATGCAGAGCGCGTAAGTATCAGCGGTGAGCCGCTCAGCGAGGAGAGCGTTAATTTCCGCAAGGGAATCGCGACTGTTCTTGCGGCGTACCGCGATATATCCGTATGGGATTTCTACGAGGGCGCGGCAGGAGCAGCCCAATATCCCGCTGCGGGCGTTTCATGGGCGGCGCCGAGGGAGTGGGACAGCGGCTTTAGAACGGCGTATGACACCGATGTGAACGGTGATGAAATTTATGACGGCGAGATGAATGAAGCAAGGCGTTTTGAAGCCGCGGGGAAAGCCGCGCTCGGCTTCTTTGAGGCGGCGGGCTGCACAATTAACGAGTCGGGGACTGCGATAAGCGAGTTTCCGGAGGGCGTTAGCGGCGACTATGAGGTTTATGTGGCCGGCTTCGGCTCGGGCAGGCATCCCAGTTTTCTTTTGCTGACGATGGCGGCGGAGGCATTACGCGCCGCAGGAATTAATATTATTATAATTGACGTTCCGTCACAGGCGCAGATGTACGAGGTTGTTTTCGGCGGTACCGCCGATATGTGGTGCGCAGCTTGGCAGGGCGAGATTCTGTCTAATGCGGGCAGGGTTTTTAAAAGTGCGGGTGAAGAGAATTTTTTCCGCCTTTCGGACGAGATGATTGACCAGCGGATTGATTTGGCGGGCACTACGCTGAACCTGGAGTTTTATAAAAACATATTTGACGCAGTGCTCGAGAGCGCGGTCTGCATTCCGATTTATCAAAGGCAGAAGTATTATTTATTCGGAGCCTCGCTGCTTCAGGACACGGTTGAGGCTGACTTGACGGCGCATTACGGCTGGGCGGATATATTATGGAAAGTAAAAATAGCATAAAGATTGCAAATTAAATCGGCGTAAATCATGGAAACTTACGCAGTATGCACTACTTTATAATTATCTCTTGTAGCTCGGAGAAGCTTACTTTATAGTTATTTCTTGTGAATCGGGGAAAACGAAACAATAAAATATCTCTTATGAAGAAAGGACTTAATGAAAACATGATTGATTATTTTGCGGGGAAATATTTTGTTCAGGAGGGCTTGCTCAAAGCTGAGAAGCTGACAGAAATTATGACGCGGCAGAATGTGGTTCACGATAATTACAGCAAAATCGGGCAGGACGCCAGCAGCTTTCTTGAAGAAAACCAGGTTATGCTGATAAAGCTTATGCAGCATACGATTGACGAAAAGCTCGGCGATTTGGCGTTCGAGTACGGCGGCGTGGACGAGGAGAAATTCAGGTTCACCGTTAAGAAACAAGAGATGCTGAACACCGCATTCTTCGACCAGCTTATTGTCGAGGGCATTATCACGCCCGATTTGCTCGCGCCGCTGCTTGAAAAAATGCGTAATTACTATGGGCTCAACAGCCCTAATATCTCGCATAACCTTAAGCATGATTTTGATGTTATTCTAGGCGCACACGTCGACACAGGCGAGCGTTTCGCTAACGAATACCTTGGCATCGCGCTTAAATATATTCTGCGTTTCGTCGGAACTAATATCAAACTCGGCAAGGCAAATCCGGTTAGAAGCTACTTCGCCAAGCGTGCGGCGATTCAGAAAGTCGTTACCGACCCGCGCCGCTACTTTATCGGAATTTGCGCCGAGAAAGCAGTTCTGCACAGCTTCAACGACGGGCTCGGCAACAGCTTCACAAACACAAATACCTGCAAGGATTCGCGGTACAGCGCGCTTTGCGCGTTTCTCGACTGCATCTCCAACGTCTTCCAGTGTATTATTATGACTGAGAAAAACGTGCTTCTTGTCGATGACTCCTCAGTGTTTAAATTTGCGACGATTGCCTCGGAGAACAAGATTTTCGTCATGCCCTTAACCGTATGGGATATGAATGTCGAGATTATTACGGGCTTCGGCGATAAGCCGAATTTCGCGGTGATGTCGCATAATTTATAATAAATAAGGAATAAGGAATAATGAATTGGAGTTTTATTTTTGCAACGGTTGTAACGGGGCTTGCTGTAGTTTTCGCAGTATTGATTTTCCTGATTGTTTTACTTAAAATAATGGGAAGATTATTATCCGCAAAGCCTCGTAAAAAGCCTGCCCCCATGCAAATAATGCCGCGGAAAGATTCATTTAAGTTAGTTGCGCCGGCAAGGCCCGTAACGGTTTTGAAGCCTGTGCCGCGTGTTGACGAATTGCAGGTAATTGCAGTCATAACAGCGGCAATTCATGCATACGGCGAACAGGCAGGCAAGCGGCTGCGAATTGTTGATGTTAAAAAACGCGAACTAAACACGCGCAGCGCATGGGGAAACATGGGCGTGATTGAAAGCATGAGATGAAAAGTTTGAAAATAAACACAATTGAGTTGGGAAAGCGACACTTTTCATTCTTTGTTAGCGAAGAAAGGGCTTAATAAAAATAAACATGAGAATAAAATGAACTATATCGGGGAAAACGATACTTTATCATTCTTTGTTAGCGAAGAAAGGACTTATTGAAACATGGACGTATTTATTGAATCGATGAAGGGCTTGTGGGAGAAGTCGGGCTTCGTGAACGGAACGTGGCTTGACCTTGTTATGCTCATAGTTTCGCTCGTGCTTGTCTACCTTGCAATCGCGAAAAAATACGAGCCGCTCTTACTTCTGCCGATTGCGGTCGGCATGCTGCTCACAAATATCCCGGGCGGAAACATGTTCCACCCTGAGCTGTTCGCTGGGGAAACAGTGGACTTCGCTCAGGTGTTAAGTTCAGGCGGGCTGCTTGATTTGCTGTATCTCGGCGTTAAGCTTCAGCTTTTCCCGCTGCTTATATTCTTCGGCGTAGGCTGCATGACCGACTTCGGGCCGCTGATTGCGAACCCGTCGAGCCTTCTGCTCGGCGCGGCGGCGCAGGCGGGGATTTTTATAACTTTCATCGGTGCGTTCGCGCTCGGGTTCCCCGCGGGTGAAGCCGCGTCAATCGCGATGATAGGCAGCGCGGACGGCCCGACGACGATATGGCTCGCGACGCGCCTCGCGCCTGAAATGCTCGGCTCGATTGCAATCGCGGCATATTCATACATGGCGCTCATTCCCGTAATACAACCGCCCATCATGAAGCTGCTCACCACAAAAAAAGAGCGGGTCGTGCGCATGGCGCAGCTCCGCTTTGTATCAAAGAAAGAACGGATTTTCTTCCCTGTTATTGTTACAATTATCGTCGGTTTTTTAATTCCCGATGCGCTCGGGCTCGTGGGTATGCTAATGCTCGGCAACTTGTTTAAAGAAAGCGGCGTGGTTGACCGGTTGGTGAAAACCTCGCAGAACGAGCTGATGAACGTGGTTATAATCATGCTCGGCATGGCGGTGGGCGCAACTGCGAAAGCCGAGAATTTCCTTAACGTCAGAACACTTATGATTATCGGGCTCGGGCTCGTGGCGTTTATGCTCGGGACGGCGTGCGGCGTGCTTTTCGGGAAGCTGATGTGCCTGTTTGGCAAGAAAAAGACAAACCCGCTGATTGGCTCGGCGGGCGTAAGCGCGCTGCCGATGGCGGCGCGAGTCACACAGAGAATCGGGCAGGAAGCCGACCCGAATAATCATCTGTTGATGCATGCGATGGGACCGACGGTGTCGGCGATTATCGGGAGCGCGGTGGCGGCGGGGATTTTGTTTAGTTTGTTTGGATAACAGGCAATTAAATCACGGTTTTCTTGCCATATACAATTGAAAAACATAATCTTTTTTATATTCGCCGTACTTGTTTATAATTTCTCTTACACCCGCATATAAAGCCGTCCTATCGCTTTCGGGCAGACTTCTGTGGTCGGAAAGCGTGTCAAGAAAAGTTAAGTACTCATCTGCGCTGTATGTTTGCTGTGCGTCATACAGTTTCATCGAAATGTCCGTGAAACCGTATGTTTTTAAGTCCTCGAACCCGAATCCGCGCAGGATTTCAACCGGTTCTAAATATTTCTCGCGTGATAATTTAATTGGTTTTTTATACGGCTTGTGATAATATTTTTTATAGATTTCCTGCAGCTCTTCATAAATAATATTTCCATCAGTGTGAATAACATTATAACGGAATAATGCAAACGCTCCGCCGCTTTTTAATATCCGGAAAGCTTTCGGGCATCCGATTTCTGTATCAACCCAATGGAAAGCGGATGCGGCGTAAACCAAGTCATAAACATCGTTTTCGAGCACAGCGTTCTCAAAATCTGAAGTGATTGCATTAAAATTATTATATCCTTTAAATTTTGACAGCAGAAATTGCGTCATATTTTCGCCGAGCTCAACGGCGGTTACACCGAAGCCTGCGCCGAGAAAAGGCGCAGTTGCTTTTCCTGTACCCGCGCCGATTTCGAGGGCATTTTTGCCTTTTGAATACGATATAATATCACTAAACAATTCATCTGGATATTCAGGCCGGATTTTATCATATGCTTCGACAATTTCATCGAAGTGAACCCGTCTTTCGCGCTCCCGGCCTTTGCTGAATTCTGCTTTATTCATCGAGAAATTTCTCCATTAATGTATGTCCGATTTTAATGAAATTCCCGCTCGCTTTCGCGGTTTCTTCAGTGAAAGTCTTCGCTCCTTTTATAGGTGAACTCCCCCCGCAGGGGGTATTGCCGCCGGAGGCACTCCGGTCGTAAATTAAATATGGCACGGGGTCGTTTGTGTGCGTGCGGAGCGAAAGCGGTGTGGCGTGGTCGGGGCAGATTAAAATTTTAATTTTCTCATCTTTAAAAGCTTCTAAAAACGGTGCTAAAACAAGCTCGTCTATAAGCTCGAGCGCCTTGATTTTTCCCTCAACTTCTCCCCTGTGACCGCATTCGTCGGGCGCCTCGATGTGCAGATAAACGAGGTCTGCACCTGACTTTAAGGCGTTAATAGCGGCATTTGATTTTCCTGTGAAGTTGGTGTCGAGATAACCTGTCGCGCCGGGCACGCTGATAACGTCCATGCCTGTAAATTTTCCTATGCCTTTGAGTAAATCCACCGCCGAAATCATGGCGGCTTTTTTATTATACTTGTCGCTGAATAAAGGCAAATCGCGGCTTTTGCCCTCGCCCCAAAGCCAAATGGAATTCGCCTGTTTACTTTTAAGAAGCTTGTACGATTTTTGCATAAGAGCAAGCAATTCAGCGTTGTTTTCGTTGACTTCAATGCAGTCGCCGACCCGCCTTCCCGTAATATCGTGAGGAGGAATTATGTTTAAATTCAGCTTGCCGTTTTTCCAGATTAAACAGTGCCGGTATTGAATTCCTGTGTAAAATTTAAACTGCTCGCTGCCCAAATTTGTGTTCACCAGCGCAATTAATTCCGCTGCTTCATCGGTGTGAATATCATCGGCGCAATAGCTTAACATGACGGCGTCACGGAAATCATCAGCGTCCGATAACTTAACAAGATTGCACCGAATTGCAACATCGCTCGACGCGAGTTTGATTCCCATGCTCGCAGCCTCATAAGGCGAACGCCCCGAGTAATAAAGCTCGGGGTCGTAGCCGAGGATTGACAGATTTGCAACGTCACTGCCGGGCTTCATATGGTCTTGCACGGTCTTCACCAGACCAAGCTCCGATACGGCGGCGAGCCTGTCCATTGCGGGCTTTTTCGCGGCCTGCATAGGCGTTATGCCGCCGAGTTTTTCTATGGGATAATCGGACATACCGTCACATAAAAGAACGAGATATTTCATAATACTTCTCCAAAAACCAAATGTTTTCCGCTTCAAATTCGCGGCCTTTCAGGTATTCTAAAATCCCCGCGTCTGAATTAAAATCAAAGCGTAATTTATAGCTGTAAAGCGCTTGATATTTAAACTCCTTTGACGGTTTGCCGTACTTCCCGTCGCCGAGCAGCGGATGCCCGATAAACGCCATGTGTGCGCGGATTTGATGCGTTCTGCCGGTCAGCAGATTAACCTCTAAAAGTGAGTGGTTTTTACCGCTGTCAAGCACGCGGTATGCGGTTTTAATTATCTTTGAACCCGGTGTTTTTTTAGCAATAATTTTAACCTTATTCTGCTCGGGAAATTTCTCGAGCTCGGCGGTTAACGTGCCGGATTTTTTACCCGCCGGAAACACGCCGTGAACGGCGCAGAGATAAAGTTTTGTAAGCTCGCGGTCTTTTAATTTCTGCGAGATTATGCGAAGGCTTTGCGCATTTTTTGCGGCGATAACAATGCCGCCCGTGTTGCGGTCGATACGGTTGCATAAAGACGGACGAAAGCTTAATTCGTTTTCGGGCGTATATTCGCTGGTGCTTTGTAAGTACAGCAAAACACGATTAATCAGCGTATCAGGCGAGTTTTCGTTATCCTCGTGAACGGGTAAACCCACAGGCTTGTCCAGTATTAAAAGATTCTCGTCCTCATAAATAATTTTTAAATCGCGCGGAATTTCATACGAAATTGAATGTGTTTTTCCGGAAAGAAGCTCGTCCATATAAAGACGGACAACATCGTTTTTCTTTAGGCGGTAGTCTGCGTTTTCACGCCTGCCGTTTACTTTTATGCGGTTTTTGCGGAGCGCGCTTTGGATAATCCCCTGGCTTAAAGAGGGGAAAGATTTCGCTAAAAATCTGTCAAGCCGCTGCCCCGAATCGTTTTTGTTAACTATTATATCGCGCATTATTTCTGAATCCGCAGGAAGCCGTGGCTCTCAAAATGTGAGCAGACACGGTTAAAAAAATCATTGAAATTATTACAGTCCGAGCTCATATCCGGCAATGTTTTTTTAGCTTTATCGAACTCGGAAAATTCGCTGTCGCCCATGAACCAAATCTGATTTTTCCATGTGCCGAAACTGATGGTAACTATGAATGATTTTTTCACGTCTTGCTTCCTTTCGCGCCAAGTTTTGCATCGGATAAAATATTAGTTTCAAACGAGAAGTTTACGGCTTTGTTTTCGCGCTCACGCTTCAAGGCGAGTGTTATTAATCTGTCGAGCAATTCAGGGTATTTTACACCGGCCGGCTCCCATAAATAAAACGCCAAGCTGCCGGGCACCGTGTTTATTTCATTATAGAATAATTCGTTGTTTTTATCGTCGTAAAGGAAGTCGATTCGCGCGATTCCCGAGCAGCCGAGAGCACGGAATGATTTGACTGCGAGCATGCGGATTTTCTCACGCAGTTCGCCGGGAATATCCGCAGGGATTTTTCGTGAAAGCGACGCCATGCCTGTGCTTTTTCCGCCTTTGGAATTGCTCTTATATTTATCATCGTAGCTTAAAATTTCATCGCGCGCAATCGGTTCCTCACACTCGCTCGCCTCTGCGCTGTCCTTGTCGCCGAGCACGGATACGTTAATCTCGCGCAGGTTTTGCACGGCGCGTTCCGCAATGATTTCACCGCTGAAAAGGAAGCCGAACTCAAGCGCTTCTTCGCAGCTTTTAATATCGTCCGCGATTTTAATTCCCACGCTTGAGCCGAGGTTTACCGGCTTTATAACGGCGGGAAAACCGATTTTACTTTGGATGGTTTTGAGTGTTGTGTCAGCGTCAGCGAAGAATTCGGAAGCCGTGATTTTCACGCAGTCGAGCACGGGAATTCCCTCATGACGGAGCAGGATTTTCTGCGTGAATTTATTCATGCCGACTGACGCGGAAAGCACGTCGCATCCAACATAAGGTATACCGAGAAACTCAAGCAAGCCCTGTAATGCGCCGTCTTCGACATAGGTTCCGTGACCGAGCGGAAACGCGACGTCAATTTCGGAAATTATTTTTTTGGCGAAGCCTGCGGGGTATTTAACCAGCACAGTTTTATTACCATCACGTACGGGAATCACGCGTATGCTCTGCCTTTTCAGCGTTGCAATGTCGGCGTACGACTCGATTCTGCCGGTTATAATTCCGGTGTACATACAATTATTTTTATCGATGTAAACAGGGATTATATCGTACTTTTTTACATCAAGCGAATGAATTGCCTGTAGCGCGGTAATAACGGAAACCTCGTGTTCAACACTCTTTCCGCCGAAAAAAACAGCTAATTTTATCTTCATATTTTCACTAAGTCCTTTCTTCACAAGCGGGGAATAAAAAGTTTCATTTTCCCCGATTCAATTATATTCATTTTAAAACTTATTTTCACTAAGTCCTTTCTTCATAAAATTGCGGTGGTATGGGCTGGTGCTGCTTTAGCGGCAGAACCCCCATTTCTAATAATTATCCGGTAAATCATTTTCGAGCAGAATTATTTTCTTTTTATCAGTTTCAATCGAATAAACAAATTTAAGTCCTTCGCCTAATGTTTTAAAGATGTTGATTTTATCATCGGGGAAGCCGCTTTCACGCAGTCCCGCTTTTATCGGCACGCTCTGCTTTTCGCCGATGAGCACTGCATAATCGCAGCAGTCTGCAGCATGGGCGCCGAAGCTTTTATTAAGCTCATACTCCTTTTCTCCGAGCTCAATCATGCCGGGAGTCACGAGTATTTTCAAACCGGAAAATTGCTTAAGGACATCCAGCGCGCCGCTTGCGCCTACGGGATTTGAATTAAACGCGTCGTCAATGATAATATCGTCACCTTTATTAATAATTTGCATACGGTGCGGGACGGGCTCAAGCCGCTTTACAGGAAGCACTAAATCTTTTAGTTCAATGCCGAGTCTGTGCGCGACAGCGATTGCCCCTGTTATATTTTGTACGTTGTGCGCGCCGAGCAGCCGCGTTTCAAACCTCACGCCGCTGACGGTGAAAGAAGTGCCGCGCTCGGAAACGCTTATATCACAGGCGCAGTAGTCCTTGTTTCCCGCGATTAAACCGTAGCGGATTATATTCTTGTCAATCTTGCGGCTTGCGATATGCTCGTTGTCGTAGTTGAGGAAAACCATGCCGTCGAGCTCGGAAATACAATTCACAATCTCGAACTTCTCGTTGATTATATTTTCGAGCGTTTTCATGGTTTCTAAATGCTGCGGGCCGATTGAGGTGAGCACTGAATGTTTGGGTTTGACGATTTCGCAGATTTCTTTTATGTCGCCGAGCCATTTCAGCCCCATTTCGCAGATGAAAATCTCGTGCGTTGCCTTGAGGTCGCCCCGTATGGTTTTGACCACGCCGAGCGTCGTATTGAAGCTTTCGGGGGTCATTAAGACGTTGTATTTTACGGACAATAGCTTATGAAGAAAAAACTTTGTCGAGGTCTTGCCGTAGCTGCCGGTAATGCCGATGGTGATTAAGTTTTTATGACTGTTTATAATTCTTTTCGCGTCGTTGATGTAGCGGAGGTTATTTAGTTTTTCAATGGGGGAGTTGATGATGTTGGCGATGATGGGGAGGAAAATGGAAAGCGGAAAAGGAATAAGAAAAAGCAGAGCAATAAAATCTCCCGATATATCACTCAAAAAATAAACCAAAAATATAACTGTCAAACAAACGATGAAAGCCGTAACACACATTCTGATTACGCGCGGTGTATAAACAAGCGGTTTTTTAGCTTTTTCCCTAACTGTACCTAATAATAGTGAACCGACAAGCGAAATCAAAAACGCTCCCAAAGAACCAAATAAACTATCAAGCCCCATTGTTTCAGTATTGCGTCCCATAGACCTCATTAACCCGTAAAAACTTATCGCCGATAGCGGAATAAGAGAACTCCAATAAATCCACTTTATTTTTTGTCTGAACCATTTAAATTGACCTGCCGCTTTATACGAATTTAATTGGAACATGTGCATCGAACGTAAAAAATAAAAAAAGGCACTAACAAATATAATTAGAGTCATTATTTCCCGTCCCCCAAATAAGAATCCAAAATCCGTCCGAACTGCTCCGACCGGTCGAAAAAGGCATAATGACCTGCGTTTTTTATTACTGCAAGCCCCGCATTAGGCATTTTCGCTTCCATGAGCTTACCGTCGGACAGCGGCGCAGAGTCGTCGTTCTCGCCCCAAATAAGCAACACTTCGCGGTTGACTCCCGGCAGCAGCGGCGTCAAATCTTCGTTCACGATTTTAACAAGGCACTGCCTCATAATAGGCGAAGCCGCACGATAGTCCGCAGAACCGCTTCTGCTCTGCAATTTCAACTTCAGGCGCGGGAACGGCGCGAGAAAAACCTTTCCGGTTTTATAAAAAGCCGTCTTGATTTTCTGTGAAAGGCTTTTACGGGGTTTTATGCCCGCCGCGCCGGTCATGACGACTTTTCCGGTGACGGCGTTAAAACCGTCGGCGAGCAGCTTTATAATAATCCGGCAGCCAAGGCTGTGCCCGAAAAGCGTGATATTCTGCAGGTTTAAGCTTTTACAAAAATTCCGGATGAATTCTGCGTACTCGCCCACACCCCAGGGCTCGGGCGGCTCAGGGGTTTTTCCGAATCCCGGCATGTCGGGCGCGATTACACGGAAGCGCGCGGAAAGGCTGTCAATCAGACTGCGGTAAGTTTCGCCGCTGCAGCCCCAGCCGTGAAGCAGCAACAGAACAGGTTTATCCCCGTCTGTATCAATAAAATTCACTGCTAACTGTCCGGTGTCAATTATCAACTGCCGCCTCCTCCAATTCTTTCCAAATAAGTATAGCATTTTTAGTATATGACTGTCAAGTAAATAAAATTGCCGAAACACTTGCTATTATAAGAAAAATTTGCTATAATAAAAATATCAATGCAAGCGTTTCACACTTACCGCCGCAATCGCAGCAGATGATTGAAATTATGTTATAATAGCCTCACCCGTTACCGAAAATAAATTTTTGAACGGGTTCCGAGAACATTGAAACATAACTGCGGTAATGTTATAATAAAAACTAATATTTCACGGAGGTTTATATGGGAGTATTTGCTTCGGAAAAGAAGTCGGTTTTACTCGTTCATAACCTTTCAGAGAAGCTGCTGCTGCTCAAGGATACGCTGTCTGACTTTGTGCGGGTGTACGCGGTAAAGTCGGGAAAGGCGGCTATGCGCTCGCTTAAAATGGTTCAGGGTATAAACTTGATTATGCTGGACCTGGATATACAGGACATGACCGGATACGAATTCTTGGATTTTTTGAAGAATTCGGGCGAATACAGGGACATTCGGGTCGCAGTGCTTACATCAAGCCCGCAGCAGGAAATAGAGAAAAAGCTCAAAAGCTACAGTAATGTGACAGGGCTCATAGATACGTCGAGCGAAGCACGCGAAATCCGCGAGATGACCGGCGAGTTCCTCGGGATTCAAGCTTCGTCGATAGAAAAAGGTATTTAAGAACAAGTTGTGAAGAAAGGACTTAATGAGAACAAGTTTAAGAATAAAATAAAACTGAATCGGGGAAAACGTTGTTTTTATTCCGCTTTTGTGAAGAAAGGACTTAATGAGAACAAGTTCAAGAATAAAATAAAACTGAATCGGGGAAAACGCTGTTTTTATTCCGCTTTTGTGAATAAAGGACTTAATGAGAACAAGTTCGAAAATAAAATAAAACTGAATCGGGGAAAACGTTGTTTTATTCCGCTTTTGTGAAGAAAGGACTTAATGAGAATATGCCAAGAGAAAAGAAACTCGGAATAACAGTTTCGGGAGTTATAAAACTTGTTGCTTTAGTCGCAGCCATAACGGTTATGATTTACTTGGTGCTGACCGTAGCCATGCCGGAGGTTTCGGTAATCAAAGACGCCGGTATCGGCAGAGGCGTGATTAGGCTTGCAGAGCACAGGGAATTCGATTATGAAAAAGACTTGTTCGTGCTCAGCGGCGAGTGGGAATTCTATCCCAACCAGCTGCTGTACTCCGAAGATTTTATGGATGGCAATGTAAACGCGGACAGCATCAGGTACGTGAGTTTCCCGCATTACTGGCGCGACGACCCTGTTAACTTCCCCGACGGTACCGGATATGCGACCTACCGCATGACGGTTCAAACAGCAGCGCAAACCACCGGGGCGGGGATTTTCTCGCAGTTTCAATACGGAGCATACAGGGTTTATTTGAACGGCAACTTAATCGGTATGGGCGGTAATGTTTCAGAGAATACAGACGATTATTATTTCGCTTATAACGGCAGCACCGGCTATATTTGGTCGGGAACGCCGAATTCTTTTGAGGTTATTGTGCAGCTGCAGAGCTACGACCATGAAGACGCAGGGCTGGTGAATATGATTATCATGGGCTCGCCCGATGCAATCAGAAGCTACAGCAACTTCATAAAAGTATTCACGGGCGCCGCTACGGGCGCGGTTACGGTGCTTGCACTTTACTTTTTGATTATATTCATACGTAACAGGAATAAAAGCGAGTATATGAATTATGCCATCGTATCTTTTTGCGGGTTGTATCTTGCGCTGACCAACCTTGGTGAAAACCATGCTTACTACTGGGTTCCCGAGGTGAGCAACAGACTGCTGTATGCGTTTGAGCACGTGGCGCTTGTGCTGGGTACGTTTTTTGCGTCGATTCACGTAATAAGAAAATATATTAAATACAAATACACGGGAATCGTTTTGACAAGCTTCGTTAGTGCACAGTGCCTGCTTTTATTAATTCTGCCGCCGTATCAGGTCAGCGTGCTGCGTCCTTTTACTTACGCCACAACATTATTATTCTTGGTTTGTGCGTTTACAATCAGCATTGTTTATAACGTGAGAAGCCGGCGCAAGGGAAAAGATTATTCAATGCTTGAGAGCATGGGTCTATTGGTTTTAGTTGCCGGCGCGGTAATCAGCATTTCTAATCCCACACTATACTTAGGCTTTGATTTATTCTGCATTTCTGTAATTATATACTGCTTTATGAAAGTTTTCGTGGTTTCGGGGCATTACCGCAGAATAAGCGAAGATTTGTTTGAGCTCAATAAGACGCTCGAAAATCGCGTAGCTGAGCGGACTGCCGCCCTTGTTGAGATGAACAGGAAGGTGGAGGCCGCTGATAACGTCAAGAGCGAGTTCCTCACCCGCATGAGCCGTGAAATCCGCACGCCCATGAACGCTATTGTGAGTATAAGCGAGCTGTTCGATACGCAGAATCTTAATGAAATCCAGAAGAATTATTTCTACAATATAAAAGAAACATCGCACTCTATTTTGAATTTAATCAACGATATAATGGATTTCTCGCGTATTGAAGCGGGGCGGCTGGAGCTTACGCCGGCGCATTTCAATCTCAATGCGTTTATTGAGAACATCTGCTCGACCGCAAGATATTCAGCGGGGCTCAAAGGCCTGCATTACGAAAGCACTGTGGAAGCGAACATTCCCGAAGTGATTTACGGCGATGAGGTGCGGATGAAGCAGGTGATTGCAAATATCCTCAGCAACGCCGTCAAGTACACCCGCGACGGAAGCGTCAAGCTGAACATTTCGACAACAGCAGAGCACGCTTCGGAAGCAGAGAAGATGCTGCTGTTTACCGTAACCGATACGGGCGAGGGCATGAGCAGGGAAGAAATCAAGAAAGTATTCGACGCGTTCATGAATCCGGAGCTCGGAAACAGGCGCGGGCTCAAAGGCACAGGGCTCGGTATGGCTATATGCAAGAAGCTCATGGATATGCAAAACGGTGTAATCGAGTTCATCAGTGCAGAGGGCAAGGGGAGCGAGGTCAAGCTTTATTTTCCGCTGCGGCCCGGCGATGAGAACCTTGTGGAGGACGTAAATGTAAAAGAGAAGATTTACGCCAAGAACGCGAAGATTCTGATTGTCGAGGACAACACGATTAACGTTACGGTCGCACTGGATATTTTAGCGGCTCATGACATTCGCCCCGATGTCGCCAAAGACGGCTACAAAGCGCTCAGCATGATTAAGGAAAAGGAATACGATCTTGTGTTCATGGACCAGTTCCTGCCCGGTATGGACGGCATCGAAACCACGCAGAGAATCCGCGAGCTCGGCGGGAAATACCGGACGCTGCCCATAGTTGCGATGACCTGCAACGTAGTGCACGGCGCGCGGGATATGCTGATTTTCAAAGGACTCAGCGACTATATAGCAAAGCCCGTGTGTCATAACGCGCTTAATAATATTCTTATTCGCTGGCTTCCGCACGATAAAATAAGCTCGGCGCTCGGACGGTTTAATAAAGACGTGCGTAATGAGTTCCTCAGCGGGCTTCCCGTGGAGCTGGTTGAAATAACCGAAATCAACTGCAACGCTGCGCTCAAGAACATGGACGGAAGCGTAGAAATCTTCATGGGATTGCTGCGCAGGTTCACGGCGCAGGCAGACGAGTATGCGGAGAGCCTGAACGAGTATTTGAAAGCCGGCGACTACATGAATTACATCATAGTCGTGAACGGTGCGAAAAGCCTGCTCTACAACATCGGCGCGAAAGCGTGCGGTGATATGGCGGCGAAGCTTGAAAAAGCGGCAGCAGCTAATGACGAGGAGTTCTGCCTTGAGCAGAACGACAGGTTCTGCGAACATTTGAAGTGGCTTTCGCAGCGGGTCATGCTTGCGCTCCCGCAGCAAAACGATTCGGAATCCGCGGCAAGCAGAGGCTCTCCGGGCGGCGGCGGACTTGTGAAATTGGCGGGAATCATGCACGACTTGTCGTTTGATTACTCGATAGGCGACTGCGCCTCAATAGACAAGCGTATTGCCGTTTTAAAGGAATCGTCGTTCGGCAAGGAGCACAGCGAAATTATCTCTAAAATAATAAGCGAGTCGAATGCAATGGAATACGAAAGAGCCGCAGAATTATGCAAGAAGATATTAAACACACTGATGAATGATTGATATATAGTCGTTTAACTTAGAAAGCATGAAATCGTAACCTCCGCGCCTGTGGCACGGTATTCGCCCAACGGGCGAATGTAAGAAACAGCTTTGCTGTTTCTTAAGTTAAACGATTATAATAGGTTATATTAAGCAAATATATTGATATACAGGGTGTTTATATTTTAGGAGTCGTTTCATATGCAAAAAATGATTATTTCAAATATCAAAAGCGCGGAGTTTAAGAATACAAATCTCAATAAAACGTTTGAACCTGACAAACAACACAAACAATCGTTTGAATTTCAAAAATGCAATGTAAGCAATCCATATTCTGCGGGAGAAGGAAAATTAGCCGTATCATTTTATACTCTTCAACCGGGAAAAGCGAATTATCCATACCATTATCATATGGGAAGCGAAGAAGTTTTTTACATTATCAGAGGTCAAGGAACATTAAAAACACCGGACGGTGAAAAAGCAGTTTCGGAGGGTGATATTATCGTATGCCCTGCGAATGAAAACGGAGCGCATATGATAATTAACACTTCTGACGCTCCTCTTGTGTTTCTTGATGTGGATACGATAAGTTTGGATTCTGCAGAAGTAGTTGTATACCCCGATACTGAAAAATACATGATTAAATCGGAAAAGGGGGGGATTTTAGATACATTTAGGAAAAATACATCTGTGAATTATCTTGACGGTGAATAAATCTAATAATGAACATTATCTACATACCTCTATGCATAAGTCTAACAGAACAATATAATAAAACAACAGGGGGAAATTAGTGAAAGAAAAAACTCATATGCACCCACACATGTATCTGCCGTATATTGTCATGATTTGTCTGAATTTCAACTTTATTATAGTTGCGTTCACAATAGACAAGCCGGCAGATGTAATCGACGGTTTTTTCAGGATAATCACTTCGCGTTCAATTCTTGTTACGGACTATATAGCGGTTGGAGGGATTGGAGCGGCGCTGCTTAACGTTGCGCTTGTGGGCTTCATGAGCGTGTTTACGCTTATGTTCTCGGGCGTAAGGCCCAACGGCGCGTCAATCATGGCGCTGTGGGTGACCGTAGGATTCGCTTTCTTCGGCAAGAATGTACTCAATATGCTCCCCCTTACGTTCGGCGTCTGGTTGTTTGCGAAATATAAAAGGGAGCCTTTCATTAATTACTCGCTGTCCGCGCTGCTCGTAGCGACACTTACGCCCGTAGTCAGCGAAATCGGCTTCTTCGGAGCGTTTCACCGTCCGGTTGAAATATTGACGGGGATTCTGTTCGGCTTTTTTATCGGTTTTATCTTTCCCGCGATTTCCGCGCATACAGTGAAGATTCACGGCGGTTATGACTTGTATAACATGGGTTTTGCGGGCGGGCTGATTGCGGTGATTTTTTCGACGACTTTCAGAAGCTTCGGGCTTAATATAGAGGAAGCTGATTTTTGGAGCAGCGGCAATACCTTTCCTTTGGCAGTGCTGCTTTATTCTATTTCCGCCGCAATGCTCTGCCTCGGTTTCTTTGTGGGCGGCATAAAGAATAACATCGGCGGCTATAAAAAAATAACCACCCATACGGGCCGCCTGGTTACGGACTTTTACTTTCTGCATCAGAACAGTGTATACATAAACATGGGCGTGCTCGGTATATTTGCGACGAGTGTGACGCTTGCAATCGGCGCCGAGCTCAACGGCATAAGCATCGCCGGAATCTTCACAATCATAGGCTTCGGCTGCTTCGGCAAGCACTGGAAAAACGTGGCGCCTGTTATGGCCGGGGCGGTTATATCAGCGTTTCTTTCCGCATTTTTCAGTCACGGTGATTTTGTATCGCCGGCAAAAACTGCGGCAATACTATTCTCGACTGCTCTTGCGCCGATTGCGGGGCATTACGGTAAAGTCTGGGGAGTTGTTGCGGGCTTTCTGCACGTAAATGTCGCGATGTTCGTAGGGGAGATGAACAGCGGGCTTAACTTGTACAACAACGGTTTTGCCGCAGGGTTTGTAGCGATGTTCCTGCTGCCGTTAATCACTACATTTAAAAAAGACAAGGAAGAAGCTTGAATACAAGTAAAACCAAATCAGGAAAATTTTATTTTCATTTCGCTTTTGTGAAGAAAGGACTTAAAAACAATCATGAAGCTTAAATTTGAAAAGAAAATGAAGATGGCGAGCGATTTATTATCGTACTGTCATCTTCACAGCGCGACTGATTATCATCTTGATATAAAATTGAACGCGGACTGTACGGTTTTTATCGTAAAGGCGAGCCCGGTGGTAATTTCCGACGAGGATATGGAGATGCTCAGAAAATGCCTCAGCGCACCCCGCCAAAAAGAGATGGAGCAGGACTACTGGGAGCTTATGGGTAATTCCGAGGAGAAATGCGAGATAACGCTGATTGGCATGATGTGCGATGATGCGGAGGTACAGCTTGACGGTGATGAACTGGTAATTAAAATAGTGCGGCTTATTGATTAGTCAACAAGCGCCTTAACAAAGAAATTGTTGAAATTCTCAAGCTCGTCGTACATGACTGCGTGCGCTGAGTTTTTAAGCGAGAACAGTGTCGAGCCCTTGATTTCCCTATGCTGGTAATCGGTCACGGCGACAGGCACGACCGTGTCTTTTTCGCCGCGAATAATGAATACAGGCACTTTTATACACCTTAAGTCGTCACGTCCGTCCTCATCGCGGAGGGACACGGCGGCTTTTATTGTGCCGATGCCCGAAGCCGACTGCGCAATTGCGGTAAACCAGCCTTTTATTGCATTACTGTGCACACGTGCAAACAATTTTTCATCCACGAAGTTTCTGCACAGCTCCGGGCGGTCGCTGCTGGCTTTTTCAATCATGGCGTCAACATCGCGCTTATCAATGCCGTAAGGGAAATTTTCGCTCATCGTGAAACATGGCGCAGCGGCGGCGAGCAGGATGAGCTTATTCACTCCGAAGCCTTTGAAAATCCGCATATAACGCAGCGCGACAGCGCCGCCCATTGAAAAGCCGGCGAGCGTGATTTTAGATAACCCGAGCGCTCTGATAACGTTGTGAACGTCCCGCGCCATCTGGTTATAATCATAGCCGAAAGCAGGTGCGTCGCTCGCGCCGAAGCCGCGGAAATCCACGCCGACAACGTGATAGCCGAGCTCTACGAGCAGGTTTATTTGATACTCGAAGATTAAATGCGACAGCGGCCAGCCGTGCAGGAACACAACTGTGTCCACGCCGCACCTGCGGCTGCATTCGCGGTTGTATTCGCAGACGGCGATTTTCACGCCGCCGGAATTAATATGAACCATAAAAAATTCTCCTTTTTCTTTTATATTATGAATGATTGTAAATTCTGGCTTTGTGAATAAAACATCGAAATATACAAAAAATAAAAGAAAAAAGGAGTTATTTATGAGAAGAGTGTCTTTTTTGAGCATAATTCTTTTTATTATAACGGCATGGTTTCTGATATTCTTTTTCTGGAATTTTATTGAATATAACAATTATGTAGGCGGAGTGCTGCGAAACGGAAACATCTCTTTCCGCGGAAACGCGCATGAAATAATAGGCTACTATATGAGTAACTGCGCGCCTTATTTGTTTTACGCGCTGGTGATGGGGACGCTGGGGTGGCTGCTGATAAAGCTCAGACCCCGCTACGTTGTCGAAACAACTGCGATTCCCGTGATTCCTGTGTGCGACTGCAGGGAAGAGGATATGGTGGAGTAAATAAAAATGCATGTATAAACTTAAGGCGGAGCGCGAAGCCCCGCCTTAATTCGATAGCACAGCTGATTACGCGCCTACGGCACGTCAACAAGCTCATTTGCTGTAAAAATGCGAAACATTTTTTAAGTTAAATGGATATATCTTTAAAATTATACGCCGCCTCCGCGCTCTCAAATCCGCACTTTAAAAGCATATTGAAATTAGCTGCGGACGGCGTTATTAGAGTCGTCGGATAATCGCAGTTTCCGATTTTTACATACAAACCGCTGCCTTTTTTAACTACCTGAGCCATGAAATCCCGCCTGCGCAGCGCGCCGACCTGATACATGGCGATATCGAGCAGGCGCTTCATGTTCGTGAAGGACATGCTGCCTTTGCGCTTTTGATACTCAATAGGCGGCGAGGCGTCGGAGGCGATGAGAAAATCAATCTCACTGTCCAGACCTTTCCCGATTTTATAAAGTGCCTCCAAACCCAGGTTATCATAGACGCCGCCGTCCCACAAGGTAATCTGCGGGTCAAGAATAACCTCTTCGTCCTTACCGTGTTTATCCTTTGTCCAGCGCATGGCTCGCGTTTTGAGCGTGTACGGGCCAATCAGCACAGGGAACCCGGCAGACGCCGCCATCATGCGGGAAATAGGCAGGTCGGGGTTCTGTGTGTAGCCGAGGAGGCGGTCGCCCATATAGTCGCGCCGAATCCGGAAGCTTCTGCCCGTTTCGTATGTAGTGCAGTTTATTTCCCAGTACGGGAAACGCGGCAAATCCTGCAAAGTTCCGCTTATACCCCACTTTTTCTCAAGCATATCCGCGATAATTTCCACGCGGTTACTCCAATAGGCAGGCGAAAACGGCAGGCGGCGAAGAGCCGATTTTTCAATATCGTTGCTTAAAATAACCTCGCGGACGCGCGGTAAAACGCGGCTCAGGAATTCGTCGCCTGTGCACCATTTGTTGTTATTCACCGCGAAAATCGCGCCTATGCACAGGCTTGCGCCTGATACCGACGAAATGCTGACAATGCGGTCGAAAAGCCGCTCGTGCGCCAAATATTTGAGCACGCCCAGATGAAAGACAGTCGCGCGGATTCCGCCGCCGGAAAGCGCGAGCCCGATTAACTTATTATTTAGTTTCATGGAAAATATTTCCTTTCGCTTTTTGTAAAAAAATCGTCTATTAAAATCTATTGACAAATCGAAAGTTTTATGTTAAAATGAAAATGTATCCGGGGCCGCAATGGTCTCGACGGGGGTTATGAACCTCGCTAAGCACGCGGAGTGCGCTGCAATCTCCTTAATCGAGCGGCAACTAAATTTTAAACGCTAACAATAACACTGTAGCAGCAGCAGCCTAAGGGCTCTGCCGTCCTCCCGGAGAGTACCGCGGCTTCGGCTTGGGCGTCAATCAGCGGTCAACGTTTTAAGTGAGAGCCTTGCAGCTTAAAACGTAACAAAGGGCTACCGAACGTCGGTTTTGTTATTTGTACCGCCGTAAGGGAAGATTAAACGAATGACTAAGCGTGTAGAAATGAGTGGGAATTAGTTTTCGGACGCGAGTTCGATTCTCGCCGGCTCCATAAAACAAGGCTGCATTATCAAAATGCAGCTTTTTAAGTTTTATTTAAAATACCCCTTGACATTTCTTTCCATATATGTTAAAATAATCAATATTATATTGAGAAAGGCGGTGAAAAGCAATGACATTAAAAAATATTAGCTTAAGCAGCTTAAAACTAAAGATTAATTTATCCGCTTTTCACCGTATTATATAAATAATACGATGATTATGAAGCCTCGTGCGGATGAGTGAAATCCGTGCGAGGTATTTTTATGCCTTAAAATAAACATGACAGGCACTTGTCATAATTACTGTGATATATTTATATAGCCGGTTAACTTGAAAAATGCTCTGCATTTTTCACAGCAAACTCGTTTGCTGACGCGCCGTAGGCGCGCAATCGGCTATGCAATCGAATTAAGCCGCTTCGCGGCTTACGCGGCAAATGCCGCGTCTTCAAAAATGTTAAAACATTTTTGAAGTTAATTGATTATATAAGAAAGAACAGGAGAAAAACTATTATGCAAATCATTAAAGTAGACAACTTAAAAAAGCATTACGACTATTATCAGAAAGACTTGGGGCTTAAAAACTCGCTTAAAAACATTATCGGACGAAAGAAGCTGAAAAAAGAAGCGGTCAACGAGATTTCCTTTAGTATTGAAGCGGGGGAAATCGTAGGCTTCATAGGGCCCAACGGCGCGGGGAAAACCACCACGCTTAAAATGCTTTCCGGCATATTGTTTCCGACGAGCGGCACAGCAAGCGTTGGCGGCTTTACACCGTGGGAGCGGAAAAAGGCCTTTAAGATGGGCTTCTCGATTGTCATGGGGCAGAAGACCCAGCTCAACTGGGACCTGCCCGCAATCGAAACCTTTAATCTTAACAAATGCATTTACGAGGTGGAAGACGCTGTATTTAAAAAGACAGTCGGCGAGCTGATAGAACTGCTCGGCGTGGAGTCACTGATGAAGACGCAGGTGCGACGCCTGAGCCTCGGCGAGCGTATGAAAATGGAGCTTATTGCCGCGCTCGTGCACCGTCCGAAAATTATCTTCTTAGACGAGCCGACAATCGGGCTTGACTTCGCCTCGCAGAAAACAATCCGCGAGTTTGTAAGGCATTATAACGAGGAAACAGGGGCGACGATTCTGCTCACGAGCCACTACATGAACGATATAGAAAGTCTTTGTAAACGCGCGATTGTCATCAACGAGGGGCATCTTATTTACGATGGGAGCCTTGCGGGCATTGCTAACGGCAGCTCTCTGCCGATGGAAGATGCGATTCAGAAGCTGTATGATAAACCGAGGGAGAGTGATTCTGAATGAAAATACTAAAAAAATACACCGCCGTATTCAAAATTGAAATGCAGAGCAAGATGGAATACAGAATGGATTTCCTGATGAGTCTGATTAGCGGCG
>Ga0123353_10000129_pt1 | contig 91485 bp, 70 predicted proteins | sample TergutLab28metaG_3_FD_92763 | JGI IMG/M metagenome (GOLD analysis project Ga0123353, IMG submission 92763) | Labiotermes labralis P3 segment gut microbial communities from Petit-Saut dam, French Guiana - Lab288 P3 | ecosystem: Host-associated > Arthropoda: Insects > Digestive system > Gut ...
TATACGCATAATAACCTAAAATCAAACAACTCGGGAAAGGAGTGTCGTCGGTGTATTGCTTTATTATTTCCCCATTATATATACATTCAAGCAAATCCATACGTCTGATGCCGCGTTCGCGCAGACGCGCAGCCACATGCTCCGTCCATATAACTTTTCCCTCGGATATAAGCGTTATGATTTGGGATAAGTTAATTGCGGGCATTTATGTATTCCTCCGTTAATAAACCTAATAAACCGCTATCGCTTCGTTATGAGATTGCGCATCATAGATATATTTTTTAACCGCTTCCTCAACCGTTTGGCTTGGAGTTTTTTTGGTTCTTTCGGAATAGCTGTATATAATCCTGTGCGTGTTCGGGGAGATTTGGATGTCGGACAAATTACCGCAGTAGGGTTTGATGGGTTCCTTTCCCGTTTCCGCGCAATGCGACAAATAAAAATCAACGGCTTCACGGAAGTCCGTTTTTAATTCCTCGATGCTGTTTCCTTCATAAGAAATGAGCCCGCGAATACCGATGACCTTGCCATGCAGGATATTATCCTCGGCGGAGAATGCCACAGTTCCCGTGTACCCTTTGTATTCAATGAAATTATTCAAATCAAACCCTCACTTTCCAAAACGTCCAAAACATCACGGATTTGGTAGTGCGCCAGTTCCTTTCTCGGATGCGGTTTGTGTATTGTAAACGATATATGCCCCAATTCAAACATAAAACGGGAACCGCTTGTTTTGCCCTTGCCGTGCAGTATAAACCCTAATGATAGAAGTAATGTTTCGAGTTCGTCAAAGGTCATGTCTTTGGGATGGGATTTAAGCCGTTTTATTAATTTATCCTTTTTGCTCATAATATTCTTCCCTTAAGATTGCATACACTGCTTCATCCACCCATTCTTTATCCACCCGCGCCCAAAAACCTTTGACGTGCAACGCCTCGCGGCGCATACCATTGCGCTCCATGATGCGGTAGGAGCCGTAGTTGGGGGCAGCGCAGGGGGTCTTGATGCGGCGCAGTTCTAAGTCTTCAAAGCCGTAGCGGATGAGCTCGCCGCACAACTCCGCGCCGTATCCTTTTTTCCAATAGTCCATATGAAGAATCCAGCCTAATTCGGCGGTATCGTTCGCGTCGTCGGGGTAAATGCCGCAGGAACCGATAACCGCGCCGGTTTCCGACAGGACGACGGCGAAGTCCTTCCCCTGTTTGGTTTGAGATAAAAACCAGCGGGTATCGTCCTCGGTGTTGGGGCCCCACGCCATGAAGCGGACATTTGCCGGGTTGGACGCCCACGCATGAACGGCAGCGAAATCGTCGGGCGTGAAGGGGCGCAGGGTTAGGCGTTCGGTGGTTAAAGTGTCGCGGCAAGTCATGGCGGGCTCCTTATTTTACCAATTTATTTTTCAATATTTTTAACTCCTCGCGTACGAAATATCCCGTTTCTACCATATACGCAATATCTTGCAAGGTTGCGGTTTTTGCGTCCATGGTTTCGCCTTTTTGCGGGACAAAATCGGTTAGGTCGAAGTCGTGGCGGAACAGCCAGTTATCCCAAAAGGCGTTTTCCTCCCGTACGGTGCGGAACAGTTCGGCGGCTTCGATACATTCGGGGGGTAGGATTACACCCGTTTCTTCTTTGACTTCGCGGGCGGCTGCTTGGCGGCTGGTTTCCCCTGCGGCTGCGCTGCCGGAGGTGATTTCCCACATGCCGGGGCTGCCCAGCTTGGTAAGGCAGCGGCGAGTGCTTATAAATTCGCCCTTCGCGTTCATCACCCACGCGCGCACCACGGTGTGGTAAGTGCCGGGTGGTTTGGGATCGCCGCGTTTGTGCGTGATGCCCAAGGGGTTGCGGTTGGCGTCCAGTAAATCCCAATATTCATCCGGGGTGTTGCGCGCCAGCCAGCGTTGCATTTCGGCGAACAGTACGGGCAGGATTTCGGGGTAGGTCAAGGCTTCGGGGAAGGTGTCGAACGCCTTCACCTCTGCCATTTCATACGCCGGGTCAAGCTCGCCGAATTTTTCCACGTCGGCGAGGTAGACTTGCCCGTTGCCCTTTGATATACCGTTGCGATGAACGGTGAAATCGAAGGCGGGGTGTAAATAAAACTTTTCCGCGCCCGTTTCTTCCCGCAGTTCACGCTCGGCACATTCGAAAGGCGTTTCACCCGGCTCGATGCGGCCGCCCGCGGTTTCGAATGTCGTGCGCTCCTTGTGGCGGGCGTAGAGCCATTGCCATTTGCGCGTGACCCCGGCGGGGTCGGTGGGGTCATTCACCGCTTGGCGGGCGAAGATAACGGTATATTTATATTCGGTGAACGTGTTGTAGGGAAATGTTTCGGTAATCATTCCATTTTCAACTCCGTCTTAACAAACCTTTCCGGCGAAAACGCTTCGCTAAACCCGCTCGACGGCCATTCCGTGCCGAAGCCCACGTCCTCCACGCGCCCATGCACCAAGCCGCCTTCTTCCTCCACCATAAGGGTGATGCGCAGCTTCGTCTTGCCGCTGGGACGTACGGGCAAGCCCGTAATGGAAACCTCGCCGATGGGTTTGCACGCCTCGTAGGGGTCGTCGGCTTGCACGCGCTCCAGGATTTTGAGCGCAAAGCCCGTCATTTCCTCAGGGGTGTTGCCGCTTAGGGTGAATACATGGCTCTTCTTTGCCAGCGCATAAAACGTCCCCCTGCGAATCATCGCGAAGAATTTCTTTTCCCTACCCGTGTCGATTTCCAAGCCGATGTCATGGGGTACGGTCACTTCAAAATCTACGGTGACCTTTTCCGTTTCCATATCCGGGTGGGAAAGGAGGCCCATTTTCATGGCGGCGTAATAGGTCGCGCCCAGCGAGATGTCCAACGCAGGGCGCTCCGATGAATAAATTTTGCCTTCGTCACTAAAAATATCCAAAAGCATTTCCCGCACCCAAGGCATCTGCGACGAGCCGCCTTCCAGCAGCACACGGTCGATATCGTCGGGCGTCAAGCTGCCGGTATAGGTTTCGCGCAGAGCCTTGAGGACGAGCTTGCGGGTCTTGTTAATGAAGGGATTGATGAGCTCATGAAATTCCTCCCGGGTTATTTGTTCCACAAACGGCGGGATGCAGAACGTAAACGGGATGCGGAAACGCCCGACGCCGCTGAGGCGCTCCTTGGCTTCCCGCGCGCGGGCAACCAGCTCAACACGGTTCTCTACGGCCAGGTCTTGCAGGGTTTGGCCGGTTTTGGCTTGAATGAAACCGGCGCAGGCTTCTACTAGCGTATCGTCGATATCGTCGCCGCCGTGGTGGGCTTCGCCCCCTTGGGAAATGACGGCTAATTTTATCCGTGCTTCGTCCCGCTCGGCTACGTGGAAAAGCGTGATGTCCAGCGTGCCGCCGCCGAAGTCGAATACCATGATTTTTTCGTCTTTTTTTAACGTGTTGCGGAAATTATAGGCGAGTGCGGCGGCGTTGGGCTCTTTAATCAAGCAAATCAGCTTGTCCGCCAAGCCTGCGATTTCACACGCGCGCATGGTAGCCTTTTGCGCCGCGTCGTCGAAGTCGTAGGGCACGCAAACGACCAAACCCGCGATTTCTGCTTTGGGGTTGAGGTTTTGCGCATGGCCGACGAGTTCGCTTAACAGCTTTGCGGAAATTTCCTCGGGCAAATATTTTTTGCCGCCCAAAGTTACCGTCGCGTTCGTACCCATTTTGCGCTTGATGGAGCGTACGGTGGTTTCGGGGTACATCTTCATGGAGCGGTAGGCTTCCTCGCCGATGACCCATTCATCCTCGTCGCCGTTTTCCCCCTCGCGGAACTGCACCACGCTGGGCAGGGGAACCTTGCCGAAGCCGTTGGAAATATCGATGGGCTCGGGCTTGCCGCCGGCGTTGTCCCAATAACTGATGACGGAATGGGTCGTGCCCAAGTCAATGCCGAGGATGTACCAATCCTCGGGCAGGGTGCCTTTATCGTCGATTTGCTTGCGGTAGTCTTCCCAGGTCATGGCGGGTGTCCTTTCTAATTAAAAAATCCCTTTGCTTATTTCCTCACGGAACAAGTTATATATATTCATGCCGCATTTTTCGTCGAAGTAATCTTTCAGCGCGAAGAAGGTTTTCCATTTTTTAATGGTATATTTGTTGTAACCGCGCTTGCCGTGGCGGATGGTGGCGTCGATGATTCTGCGTTCGACGGTACATATGCCTTGAGCGGCACCAATGGCGTCGCAAAGTTGGAGGAGCTTGTCGTAATCGTCGTAGGTGATTTGGGATAAAGCGGTTGCGAGCCGGCTGCGTTCGTTTTCCAAGGCGGTTAAATCCGAACCGGTATATGAACGAAGGTCTTGTATCGGGAAGGAATGCGTAAGGCAAATCCGCGCCGATGCGTCGTATCCCTTATCCATCATTAAGGCATAACCGAAATAAACATGGCAATTTTTACCCGTCCTGTCGGCGTTCGCGTAGTAGCCGATGTCGTGCAGCAAGCCCGATACATAGGCGCGTTCCGGGTCCAAGTTGCAATGTTCGGCGATGGTTTGCGCCGCACGCGCGGCGTTTTTGCAATGGTCAAACCACGGGCCGGGGTTTTGTATGCCGCCCCATGCCAGCAGGGCTTCAGCTTCGCTACGCGATGGATACATGGAAGGCTTCTTCATACGCCGATTTGGGGAACATTTCCCCGAAGCCCAAATCCCGTATCCGTACGGTCATGTCCACGTTGGAGGCGAATTCCAGTCCGATGCCCAAGCGGGTCGTGCCTTTGGGGCGTTCGGGCAGGCCGACCAAATCGATTTCGGTCATGGGGTGCAGCTCGCCCGATACGGTACGGCGGGCGAGGCGCAAGCGCAGGGGATCTAGTTCTTTTTTCGTCCAATCCTCGGGGTCACCGACGGCTTTGTTCACCAGTACGAGCTTGTCCGGGTGTTTTTGCCACCAGAAAGCGTTGCGTTCGACCAGCGGCAGGAAGGCGTCACCGTCGGAAAGGCCGATATCGGCGGTAAGCTGGTGGCGGTCTTCCAAGCTGACGGAGGGGCCTTCGGCGATGCCCAAGCGTTGCGCGGCTACAAGGGCGGCCCCTTCCGCGGTGATGAGCTTCGCGTTTTTATGGAAGCGTACCTGTGCCTTCGCAAACATGTCGCCGACGGCTTCCCTCGTCCACAACATTTCAAATCCCCCGCCTACGCACAGGACGGCGGAGATATCCTGCGGACGGATTTCCTCCTCGTACAGGTTCTTTTGCAAGACATCACGCATGAAACGGTTAAAACGCCGGTGATAGGGTTTGATCAATTTCGTCGCGTCTTCGTGGTTCAGCGTTTGCTGGAAGGGGGGGTAAGCGAAATTAAAATATAGTTTAACCGCTTTGGCGCGGATGGCTTTTTGGAAAAGCATGTCCTTGTGCTGGTACACGAACGCATATACCTGCTCGGTGAGTTGTTTGCTCAGGTGTTTAACGGATTGTTGAGACAGGAGGAACGATTCAAACAAATCGCATACATCACTTACAATACCGTATGTACCGATGGTATCATCAAAAAGGCTGGAGATGCTTTTCACGGCGATGGTATCGCCCTGCGGCATAACGTGGTACAGCCCGCCGCGTACCTCGCGGCTGCCGTAATCGAACAGCATAACGCGGGATTCGTGGGGGGGGTGCTTCGCGTAATGGTGGGCGAATACGCATTCACGGTCGGGGACCAATGCGATAAGCTCCCGTTCATAACCTGCCGCTTTAAATGCCCGTATCAACTCCGATTGCGCCTGTTCGCTGAAATATGCCGGGATGGCGGCGACGATACCCACGATTTCGGCTTTGGGATTGATATTGCGTACGCTTGACAAGATTTCCTTTAGGAATAAGGCGAGGATCGAAACGACGCTCATGGGCTTGTGCGCCACATCCACGTAATCGAAGCTGCCCAAACGTTGGATCAAATCGTTTAGCGTCACCTCCGTACCCACGCCGCGGTTAAGGATCGCGTATTCCCCGTATACCCATTCGCGGGTTTCGGCGATGTATTGCATGACGGTGGGGATCGACGGCTTTCCGTACCCGCCGCTCAGGTCAATCGCTTCGGGAATGTTTTCCGTGATATTAAAAAAAGCGATGCCGGACGAATCGTTGCCGATATCCAGCCCGATAACGTAGTAGGATTCGTCCCGTTTTTGTGGGTCGGGAAGGTTCTTATATTGCTTCCAATGCACAGGTGCTACCTCATCTCGCCGCGATAACGTTCGCGCGCATCAATACCCGGTCGTTGTGGCGGTAACCGCTGCCCACCAGCTTTATGATTTCACCCTTGGCGAAGCCTTCCTGTTTTTCCGCCACCAGCACTTCATGCTCTTTACCGTTAAAGGTGTCGTGCGGAACGGGGCGGATGGGGGTTATATTGTTCTTACGCAGGAGTACTTCCAATGCCGCGTAGGTGTCGTGCAGCCTTTGTGCTATGGCTTTTACCGCATCGTTTGCCGTTTCCTCCAAGCGGGAGACGCTATGCGTCAGTATTTCCTCATAGGTGCAAACCTCATACAGCAGGATTTCCTTTTTGAAACGCATGGCGGCTTTTTCCATTTTGTCCATATAGCGGTTGACATGCTTTTCGTAATCGGCACGGTACGGGGCGAATGATTCACTCTCCTGACAACGCGCGAAGAAGCACGGCAGGTCGGTTTCCGTCGGGGGATTGGACAGCCACGCTTCGCGTATGGACAAATATGCGGCTTCCTTGATTTCATCGGTTACGTCGTTTTTCTCCTTGGCGAAGGATTGCAACAAGCTCGCGCCTTCACCGTTGAAGTTTTGTATACTTTCGCGCAGGCTCTCGATTTTGATCTCCATCGTTTCGGTAATGCCGTTGATGATTTGCCGTTCCGTTTCGACGGTTTCGATTTCCTGTTCCCTTAACGCGTTATACGCCGTACCAAACAATGCGGCGGCTTCTTCGGCGATGAGGATTTCGACCCCGATCATGCGTTGCATTTTATACGCCGCTTTAAGGAAGGTAATACGCTGCTGGCCGAAGAGGGTTGCGGTTTCCTCCCTCAATGCTTCGAAGAACGCGGTCGTATCAGGGACGTTATCGGGTTGGGTCGCCGATTCTGCGGGAGGGGTGACCTTAACGAATTCCTCGTAGGGACGGCAGGGGGAGGCCTGTCCCGCACGCGGCGGCATTTGCAAAGGGGTTTGCCGATAGGCTTCGCGGATGATTTCCGACACACGCGACGCGGTCCCTTCACCCGTTACCGCCGCTTCCAACGACGCCACCTGTACACGCATGAGCGCTTCCAACGTTTCCCATTCCCGCTCGATATGTTCGGTGTGGAAACGCGCTGCTTTGCGTTCGTGCAAATCATCCAACCCAAGCAAGCAAAAACGCAAGCCGTCTTGGTAGTGTACGTAGGTTTCCCTCAGCGTTTGTTCATCCAGCCATTGCACTTCATTACCCAATAAAAATGCCCCGCGTAAAGCCGCCCATTTTTCGGGAGCGGTTTTATCGGGGTATTGATTGGCTTGGTCCTCAATTTGACGGGTGGTGTACGCCAAGGCACGCTCGATGATCGTACGTTTCTCTTCGGCTGCGGGATTAACCGCGGCGGCGTCATCGGCAATATCCCCGAATTGGCGCAAGCGGGAGGTTAGGATATCGCGGATATCCGTAAGCAATTCGTTGATATGGGGGTTCGGGCTGGCGGTAACGTCGGGTGCATCGATCAACCCCGCGGCTTCGCGGTACGATTCCGTCAAGCGGACCAAACGGTCATACGCGCGTTCGTCATTACCGCCCGTCTTTGAATAAAACGCCGCGTCTTCGGTCAGCATTTCGCAAACGGTACGGGCGTATAACACAAACGAACGCCGGATATACCCGCGCAGGGCTTCGTCCGTTTTTACGGCGAGCTGTTGCCAGTTATGGATTAGGGACATGGCTTCACCCGGGATTATAAATTTTGGATGTTTATCATACCTTTTATATACGTAAAAATCCAGTGTACGGCTACGGTGTATTATTGGGTTTTACGACACGGTTTTATATCATTTGCGAATGATAGATTTCCCGATACACCGCGCAATCGCGCATTAATACCTCGTGGTTGCCGTAACCGGCTGCCGCGCCGCCGTCCATCACGAGGATGTGTTCCAAATTGATTACGGATGAGATACGCTGGGTAATCATCACGATCGTGGGCGGCGTCGTCAATACGCGGATCGCTTGCAAAATCGCCGCCTCGGTTTCCACGTCCACGGCGCTCACGCAATCATCCAAAATTAACAAGGGTGCGTTGCGCACCAGCGCGCGAGCGATGCCGACGCGTTGTTTTTGCCCGCCTGACAGGTTGACCCCTTTTTGCCCGATAACGGTTTCGTAGCCGTCGGGGTATTCGGAAATGAAGCCATGCGCCTGCGCCGCAACCGCGGCGTTTTTTATTTCATCGGGTGTCGCGTCTTCCTTGCCCATACGGATGTTGTCGGCGATTGTCCCGTAAAAAAGCGTATTTTGCTGCGCTACGTAAGCGATACCCGCGCGGAGCCGGTCGACGTTGCACGTCGCCGTATCCCAATCCCCCACGCGAACCGTACCGGTTGTGGGTTGATACAAAGCGGGGATCAGCTGCACCAGCGAAGTCTTTCCCGCGCCGGTGGGCCCGATAATACCCAATATCTTCCCGGGGGGCAGGGAAAAAGAAACGTTCCGCAGCACAGGTTCGTCACCCCCGTTGGGGTAAGTGAAGGATACACCTTCGAACGTTACGCCGATTCCGCACGTTACAGCCCCGTCGGGTGTATCGCACCGAGGGGGGACGACTTTCACAGGCGACACATCCTTTTCATCCAACACTTCCCCGATCCGCACGGCGGACGCCCGCGCCCGTACGAACATTTGGTAAACGTTAAACAACATCCCCAGCGACATGGAAATCTGCATCATATAATTAAGGAAAGCGACGATCTGCCCGACTTGCATTTGCTGCGCGGCTACCCATTCCCGCGCCATCCATAGGGTTGCCACCAGCGATATGTTGACCGCGAACGAAATGATCGGGAAAAAGATACCCACCGTACGCTGCGCTTTGGTCGCGGTGGCGGCGAGTGCGGTATTGGTCGCGTCGAAGCGTGCCACTTCCTGGTCGAAGGTGTTATACGCCTTCACCACACGTACGCCGGAAAGGTATTCGCGGGTGACTGCGTTGTTTTTATCAAGGGCTTCCTGCAATCGCGTAAACAGCGGGAACCCTACCTTCATACTGATATACATAAGGAGCGCGATCAACGGGATAACCCCCGTCAGCACGATCGCCAAGCGGGGGTTTAGAAGGATCGTCATGGTGACCGCGCCGATAAGCAGGACGGGCGAACGTAAGAACATACGCATCAGGCTGTTGGTAAAGCCCACGAGCTGCGAGGTATCGTTGGTCATGCGGGTGATGAGGGAGGCCGTTTCCTGCCTGCCGATGGCGGCGTAGGAAAAGCGGTTAATCCTAGCGAATAAGTCCAGCCGCAAATCCGCGCCGAATTGCTGGGAAACCCTGCTGGAAATAATACAACGCCCAACCGTAAACGCCGCGCCCACGGCTGTGACGAGCAGCATCAACGCACCCAAGCGCAATACGCGTGCGAGGTCCTGCTCCATCACGCCTTGGTCGATAATACGTGATACGATCGTGGGGATGAGCAAATCCCCGAACGTACCGAGCACCAAACACACCATACCGATGGCGATCTGCGTTTGGTAGCGCCGCCAATAGGGCAGGATGTGGCGCATCAGCGTTTACTTACGAGGGGCTTCAACGCGGAGAGCGGCGCGCCGGATTCGTAGGAAATATAGGTTTCCAGCACGTCGCCCGTATTGACGGCGATCGGGCTTTCCAACGGGTGGATCAAATAATGGTTGTGCCAATCGGTAATTTCCCGTGTATCGGGGTCAACGGCCAGCAGGTTTTTCGTGATGAAGCGCAGGGCGTTGACCGTCCCGACGGTGTTTACGGACAGTGTGCCGCGCCATTCTATGTATAAATCATAAGGTTGTCCGTACATGGCTTGGTGGTACGGAACGGGGTCACCCATCGGGGTGAGGTCGGTGTTCTCCGAATAAGGGTCGTTAAACATGGGAACGGCGGCGCGGTAGCCGTGGAAATCGAAGGGATGGTGAACGGGCTGCACAGCCTGTATCGTGGCGAAGGGGATGAAGAGGGGAAGCATACCGTCGAATTTGCGTTGGTAATTACGCTTAAACGCGTCGATGACCTGCAATTGCTTTTCACGTAATAAACCGACGTGCAGCATTTCACATATGACGGCGTCGATCGGTTCGGGCGGGATAAAATCACAGGCGTCCAAATGGATTACCTCCACGCGTTCGCCGCCCGGGTTAACGGAAAGGATGCGGCGGGTTTCATTAACGAGCTCGGGATTATATTCCACGTAATAAACCTTGCGCGCCTTTTGCGCGGCGAAAAACGAAAGCACACCCGTGCCGCCGCCCAATTCCACCACAACCGCGCCTTCGTACACGACTTGGTTGATAGCGGCTTTAAAGCCGGTCATGCGCGCCGGGTCAAGCAGCATGTTGTGGTGATAATGCAGGGGGATGAATTGGCCGAGTTCGTTTTTGGCGTCCATTTTTGGCCTCCGTCCGGCAATGATACCTAATGTACATAGAATTGTGACCCATTGTTACATGTTCGCAGTTTAGCATTTGTCTGCGCCTATTTCAATGGATGCCGGTATATTGTCGGGTGATCGTCGGCGGGTGACGAAAGTATCGATTAGTGCTACTATAACGGCACCATATCTCCGAAAGGATGCTTCCCATGCCCGAAACGAAACCCTATTACGGTTTTAACTTCCTGTGGATGTTTTCCAAGTGGCGCGAGGATATGAAGCCCGCGCCGCCTGATTTGAAGGAACTGGACTTTGTGGCTAAGCACGGCTTCAATTTTGTGCGGGTGCCGACGGATTACCGCTTTTGGACGGAAGGGTTCGATTATTTGAAGCCCGATGAGCGGGTCTTTGAGGATTATATCGATAAGTATTTGGACGAATGCACGAAGCGCGGGCTGCATATGAGCTTAAACATCCACCGCGCGCCGGGGTATTGTATCAATCGGAACGACATAGAAAAGCATAACCTTTGGGCGGATAAGGAAGCGCAGGACGCGTTCCTTTTTTTGTGGGAAACCTTCGCCAAGCGATACAAGGGCGTGGGGAGCGATAAGCTGAGCTTCGATTTGCTTAACGAGCCGCCCGATATCGGCCAATACGGCTGCACGCGCGACGTACATGAAAAGCTGATGCGCCGTGTCATCGCCGCGATACGCGCCGCCGACCCCAAGCGGGAAATCGTAATCGACGGCTTGGAAGGCGGGCATACGGCCATGCCCGAGCTTGCCGACGCGGGTGTGGTACACAGCGGGCGCGGATACACGCCCTTCCCCGTGAGCCACCATAAAGCGGAATGGGTAAGCGTGGAAAACATGCCCGAGCCGGTATACCCGGGCGAAATGTGGGGCGAATATTGGGACCGTAAAGCGCTGGTTGAATTCTACCAACCGTGGCGTGACGTGGAGAAAGCCGGGGCGAAGGTGCATATCGGCGAATTCGGTTGCTATAACAAAACACCGAACGACATCGCCTTGCGCTGGCTGACGGATTTATTTGACGTGTACCGCGAATTCGGCTGGGGGTACGCGCTTTGGAATTTTAAAGGGACCTTCGGGATCATCGACCACGGGCGCGCGGGCGCAAAATTTGAAAAGATGGACGGCTTTAACGTGGACAGGGACTTATTCGAGCTGATGGTTAACAACCGCGTATAATGCCGCCGCGTAATAACGCCCCCGCCGACCCGCCGCCGCCGATACCCGGGCGGGGACCGCAAGGCAACTTCGGGCGCGGGGGCAACCGCTTCCAGCGCGAACGCGAACGGCCGAGGAACTTCTTTAAAACGGTGTTCCGTTTGTTGGGGTATTTCCGCGAGCAATGGTATGCGTTGCCGGTTATATTTGTATTGAGCTTGGGCGCGACCGCCGCGGCGTTGGTCGGGCCTTTTCTGATTGGGCGCGTGATCGACGGGCTTGTATATCCGTATCCCGCGCCGGAAGTCACGCGCTTTGCCATTCCCATCTTCACGTTATTAATCATCCTGTATTTTTGGGATTCCTGCACGCAATTCCTGCAAACGTGGGTGGTGGCGGGCGCGAGCCAACGGTTGGTGCGCAGTATGCGGCATTACCTGTTTAAACATTTGCAACGTTTGCCGATCCAATTCTTTGATTCGTACATGCATGGGGAATTGATGAGCCGCCTGTCCAACGATACGGACAATATCGCGGGTATCCTCGGCATGGCGTTGGTACAGTTGACATCGATTTTGATTACCGTCACGGGTGTGCTGGCGATGATGCTTTGGCTGTCGCCGACGATGACCTTTTTCGCGCTGGTGAGCGTGCCGCTTTTCTTTTTCGTGAGCAAGACGATCGGCGCAAAGACGCGTAATCACTTCCGCGAGCAGCAGCTTGCGTTGGGCTTACTCAACGCGAAAATCGAAGAGGACATCACCGGTATGGCGGTGATTAAAGCGTACGGTTACGAGCGTAAATCCGTCGCCGACTTCGCCGAAATCAACGAACGCTTGCGGACGGCGGGCACGCAAGCGCAGATATGGTCGGGCTTTATTATGCCCGCGATGAACGTGATTAATAATTTGAGCCTTGCGGTCGTGGCTTTCGCGGGGGCGGTGCTGGCGATCAACGGGAGTATTACCGTAGGGGTGATCGCGTCGTTTATCGCGTACGCGCGGCAATTCGGGCGGCCGTTGAACGATTTGGCTTCGACGTATAACCAAATGCAATCTGCGTTGGCCAGCACCGAGCGCGTGTTCGAAATCTTGGATGTGGCGGGGGAAGCCCCCGACGAACCGAGTGCCGTCGAATTAACGCAAACGCGCGGCGATATCTCCTTTAAAAACGTGCGCTTCGGCTACGAACCCGATAAACCGATCATCGACGGCCTCAATTTCGACGCGCCGAGCGGTTCGGTGATTGCGCTCGTGGGCCCGACGGGGGCGGGCAAGACGACGGTCGTTAACCTGATCGCCCGCTTCTACGAAATCGACGGCGGGGAAATTTTGTTGGACGGGAAGCCTTTAACGGCTTATACGCGCAATTCCCTGCGGCGGTCCTTCGGGATCGTGTTGCAAGATACTTACCTGTTTACGGGGACGATCATGGAAAACCTGCGCTACGGCAAACCTTCCGCAAGCGACGACGAAGTAAAACAAGCGGCGAAGCTGGTGGGAGCGGACCGTTTTATCCGCCAGCTCCCCGAGGGTTATTCCACGCCGCTTTCGGAAAACAGCCGAAACCTAAGCTCCGGCCAACGTCAACTGCTCGCCGTCGTACGTTGTGTACTGGCAAATCCGGACATCCTAATCTTGGATGAAGCGACGTCATCGGTGGACACCCGTACGGAGGCGAAGATACAGGAAGCGATGGGTATGCTGATGAAGGGGCGCACCGGCTTCGTCATCGCGCACCGCTTGCGCACCGTAGCCGGGGCGGATCGGATTTTGGTGGTGGATAAAGGGCAAATCGTAGAGCAAGGTAACCATGCGGAATTGATGGAGCAAAACGGTGTGTATAGAAGGATGTTTGAAATGCAGTTAAGGGGAATAATGACATAAACATCAGCAATCAAACGGACATACGAATAAAAGGAGTTAAAGACGATGAAGCGTTTTATTGTAAACTACGTGTTCGATCGAAAGTGGGCTCTGTTGTACGTCAGTATTATTTTTGCGCTGTCCTTAATTCCGCTGTTGTACATCACCCGCTTTAGCCATCCGAGTGCCGACGATTTTTCGTACGGCAACCATACCGTGCATGTATGGCGAGAAACAGGCTCTGTAACGCGTCTTCTTTCGGCCGCCGCGGAGGGGACGAGGGGTGTCTATAATTCTTGGCAAGGTTCGTTTGCGGCGGTGTTTGTGATGACGCTGCATCCGGCGGTCTTTAATGAATCGCTGTATATGTTCGGCCCTATGTTGATGCTTTTGGGATTTGTTGCCGCAACAATGTTTTTGTTAAAGGTAATAATGATGGATTGTTTGGGAATGGATAAATATGCTTGCGGCATCATAACCGTTGTCTTTACGTTTATTTCCGTACAATTCATATTTTGCCCGGTCGAAGGATTTTATTGGTACAATTCGGCTTTATATTATACGGGGTTTCATTCGCTTTCCCTGTTATTATTTTCATTTATTTTGCTTTCGATCCGATCGGAAAACAGGCGCGCCGTTATTATCTATACGATCGCCGTCCCACTCATTGCCTTTTTGGTGGGCGGAAGCAATTTTGTTACGGCATTAATATCCACTTCGATAATGGCATTGATAACGATGTATTGCGTCATCGTCAAACGCGGTAAATGGCTTGCCCCTTCTTTAGGGTTGATAATGATTTGTATCGCGCTGGTTATTTCCGTAACGGCGCCCGGCAATGCCGTGAGGCAGGTACATTTTACAAGCATGGACCCTTTGTTAGCCATTGTCAGGTCATTTGAATACGCGTTTCATTTTATATCGTTGGTTATCCGCGCGCCTATTTGGCTCGGGTTTGTCGCTTTAATCCCGATCATCTACGGATCCTTGCGTAATTGTGCGTTCCGTTTTCGTTATCCGGTATGGGTAGTCATCGTTATGTATGGAATTTACGCGAGCACGTTTACGCCAAACCTATATTCGTGGTCATCCTACGGGCCCGCACGCGTGGTAAACATTAATTTCTTCGCCTTCCTGTTCTTCTTGCTTTTTTCGATTATATATATTTGCGGCAGCATCGCTTCTTATTCGAATCAAAAAACACAATTAACATCGAGGGTACGAAGCAAAAAGACACGCCAATCATCCGTCATCGAAAACCCGATCATAACCGCCGTATTAGCGTTAGCCTTCCTTACCGTTTGCGTTCACGCGTTGATTAGAGACACGAATTCGATGACGAGTATCAGTGCCGCCGGTTCACTTATCACCGGAGAGGCACGAACCTTTCACGAAGAAAACCTGACTCGGCGTGAAATCCTGCTGAATCCGAATATTCGGGATGCCGAATTGCTTGAATTCAGCGTTAAACCCCGTGTATTGTTCCACACTCTTGACATAACACCTGACCCAACCGTTTGGCCCAATACAAGCCTTGCGGATTTCTATAACAAGGATTCGGTTACTTTAATACCCCGCAAGCCATAACGTGAAGGTTGTACGCTTATGTCCATCAAGCGGTCGTGTGATAGTAATTAAGGTTCTGCTTGCCCCGCATACCCGCACATGTTATCATCCCCACGCAAAGTGCGCGATAATCCCGCACATTCGTGCCCGATTACGCATGGGGCCGCCACCCATTACCAAAAACGGCGCGTTTGCCTGTTGCGGTCTGTGACCGCTAAAATTTCATATCGGGGAGGAGAAACCCATTACAAAAAACATCCGCGTCATAGACGAGCAGGGTAATTCGTATGAAGCAACGTATCCCAAACGGGCCAAAGGGCTCGTTAAGCACGGACGGGCACGCTTCATAAATGAAAGTACAATTTGCCTGCTTTCGCCGAATACCTTATTCGGCGCCGGAGCGTGTCCGCCAAATAATCATTTGGAGGACAATTTTATGAATATACCGAATATTTTAAGCAATCAGGAAGTTGTCGACCTTACCGAAGCTATGAAGGACATCGACCCCCGCTCCAACGGCCCGAGGCCGGAAGCACCCCCGGTTCCGCCCGCACCCCCTGCACCTCCCGCACCCCCTGCACCCCCCGCACCCCCCGCCCCATCGGCGCCGGCTGCACACGATACGCTGACCGAACTGCTCAACCGTATCGACGCCATCATCCAAAACACCGCCCACATCAATGAAGCGGTACATTCGATTAAGGATATGGCTGAAAGCGGTGAGTTGTGTGAAGAAACCGCCGGAATATTTATAAACGGCGTGGTGGATGTTGTAAAAGCCCGCGAGCATACCAACCAATGCGCGATCAACCTGTTGGAAGAAATGTACAACACCGCAAAGACCGTAAAAACCGGGAACTTTGCAAGCGATCTGATAGGCTTGGGCGGATTGGGCTTGGACATCGACGGTATGGTCAGCAGCCTGCCGCCGCAAGAAAAACTGAACTTTCTGCGTGAAGTGCTGGGCATGAAAGCCTAACCCAAAATCATATCAAATATCGGCCCGCGTAAAAATACGCGGGTCTTTTTTTGGTTCTTTGAAAATCCTTAACCTTTTGTGTCCGTGATTTTTGATTTCCCCGTATAAAGTGTCCTCCTAAGCGGATTTACCCGCCATATCACAACAAACGGAGGATAACATGAACCAAAACAAAAACCGCAAACCATCACCCCCCCAGCAACGCGTCTTACCCAAGGTTATCACCGTAATCATGTTTTCGTTGGCGGTTTATTTTATTTGGGATTTGATCGCCAACGCCAACCCCGAAATCCTGATGACAGCGGCGGGGATATCGTCGAGGGATCCCGTACGGCAGCGTCCCGCGGCGGATCCGGTACCGATTCAAGCGACCGACGGGTTGCAAACGGGATCCCCACCCGAAATTGAAGAACCGATGTATTTCCGGCAAATATCCCTCTCCGAAATCACCCCCACCCCCTATCTCAAGCTCGTCAACCGCGCCATTTCCATCCAAAGCCCCATAAACGCGGATTACCTCGTTAACGTTTGGCCGGGCTCCCCCGCGCGGGATTTGAACGTAATGTTGCACGCGACCGCATCCGCCGCCATACGTGACTTGCTGACCGAAGCGCGGAGCGCGGGCTTTAGCGGACTCTACGTCGCCGACGGTTACCGTACGTATAATGAACAATCGCGCCTCTTCGCCAACATTGCCGATAAAACCTACGTCATGCCTGCGGGCCACAGCGAGCATCAGCTGGGTTTGGCGGCGGATATCCTGAGTGTGGACGGCAATTCCAACGGGATGCGCGGTACGGCCGAGGCGCAATGGCTGGCGGAGAACGCGCCGCGTTTCGGTTTAATCCTGCGGTACCCGTACGACAAGCAGGACATTACGGAGGTCGCTTACGAACCGTGGCATTTCCGCTATGTGGGGCGCGTCCACGCTTTTATAATGGGGGAATACGGTTTTGTTTTGGAAGAATACATCGAATTCCTGCGGGAACGCGAAACCTATGAAACGGAAATCGACGGCAAAACGTACCTCATCATGTACCAACGTCCCGAAAATGGTAAAATATCCGTACTCGAACATTGGGTGCATACCGTTTCCGACGCAAACACGGGGGGTTATATTATTACGGCTTGGAGGTAGTATGGAGCATACAATTCTGATTTGTGACGACGACGAAGACATCCTAAGCGCTTTGGAAATCTACCTGCGGCAGGAAGGGTACAAAACCCTGCGTGCCGCCAACGGCAAAGAAGCCGTCGAAGCCGTCAACCGTGAGCCCATCCACCTCGTTCTGCTCGACGTAATGATGCCCGTGATGGACGGCATACAGGCGGCGGTCAAAATCCGCGAAGCCGGCAACGTCCCCATCATATTCCTTTCGGCGAAAAGCGAGGAAACCGACAAGATACTGGGCTTGAACATGGGCGGCGACGATTACATCACCAAGCCCTTTAACCCCGTGGAGCTGATCGCGCGGGTACGGGCTTCGCTGCGGCGTTATGCCCGTTTGGGCGGGTTAAACGGCGTACCGCCCGTTACCGCCGACGAAAAGGACATCTACCGTTCCGGCGGCTTGGTGCTGGACGACGGCAGGAAGCGTGTGAGCGTCGAAGGCGAAGAAGTTACCCTTACCGCGCTGGAATACAACATCCTAAAGCTGCTCATCTCCCACCCCGACAGGGTTTTTTCCTCGTCGCAAATCTACGAAGCCGTATGGGACGAACCCGCCTTCCACGTATCTAAAACCGTTTCCGTCCATATCCGGCACATCCGCGAGAAAATCGAAATCAACCCCAAAGAGCCGCGTTACTTAAAGGTGATTTACGGCTTGGGGTACAAGGTGGTCAAACATGCGTAAAATATTGTGCAACCCGCTTGTTAAGGTCTTTTATTTTTTGGCGGGGTACGGTTTTGCCGTTTCCGCTTTACGCGCGCGCAGCCATACTTTTGATGTCCTGTTGGGGCGGTTCTTCGGCGGGGTTTTCCGCTTCGGGTTTGCGGTGTCGGTCGTTTGTTTGGGTGTTTGCGCGGCTGTTTTGCTCCTTTCCGTATGGATGACGAAGCCCGAGGGGAAGCGGGAAGCCGTATTCCAATATTGGCGGAACGTCGATTTCATCCTGCTTGTCTTGGTTGCGGCGTGCGGCGTGTGGTACCTCATGAATTCCGCTTACGCTGAATGGCGGTACATTTTTTCCTATATCCCGCCGTTTTTGGCGTATACCGTTGTGATGTTTATCTTAATAGAGTTCGCCGCCCGTATACGGGACGGGGATTTGCTGCGCACGCTGTATTGGGTACGTTTTTTTCGCGTGTACCCCGTATGGCGGCTGACGGGCTTGTCTTTTACCCTAATTTTAATGGGAGGGCTTGCGCTTTTTATTGTCTTGTTCCCGCCAATCGGGACACGGTTGAATTATTGGCTGAACTTAATGATTTACGGCGTTTCCGGCGGCATTAACGCGCCCCCGATGCGCCGGTTCTATGATTTGTCCAATCTCCTGCGCGTTTTCTCCGCCGTGACCGTCGTCGGGCTGACCGGATTTGCCGCGCACCTGCTTAACCTCGCGCAAAAATACGAAGCCGCCAACGCCGATAAGCTCCGCTCCGAACAATTTAAGACGGAGCTTATCACCAACGTATCCCACGACATCCGCACGCCGCTCACTTCCATTATCAACTACGTGGATTTATTAAAATCCGAAGAATTGCGAAACGAAACCGCCGCCGGATACGTAGCCGTGCTGGAGCGCAAGTCCCGCCGCTTGAAAATCCTGATTGACGACCTGATGGAAGCCTCCAAAGCGGGTACTGGCAACCTGCGCGTGGAAACGGAAAGCGTGAACCTAAACGAAATCGTCGGGCAAATTGCCGGGGAATTCGACACCGCTTTTTCCGAACGCGATTTAACGCTGGTGTTACGCCAGCCCGAAGAACCGCTGCGGGTCACCGCCGACAGCCGCCATTTGTGGCGCGTGCTGGAGAACTTATTTTCCAACGCCGCCAAGTACGCGCTCCCCGGCACGCGCGTCTTCGCGGAAATCACCGCGCAAAACGGGGACGCGGTAATTATATTGAAGAATACTTCGCAAATACCCATCGACGCTCCGCGCGACGATTTGGCGGAGCAATTCATCCGCGGTGACCGCGCCAGGCAAACCGAGGGCAGCGGCTTGGGGCTTTACATCGCCAAAAGCCTTGTCGAATTGATGGGCGGGCGCCTTACCATCCGCGTAACAGGGGATTTGTTTGACGCGGAGATTTCCATTCCCGTAATCTAAATGTTATAATTGCCTGACATTCAATCGGAAAGAAGGAATCCGCCATGCCCCTGATCGAATTCGCGCAAGGCGCAACGCTGTGCAGCATGGGCGAACCCATGCAAAACCTTTTCTTCATCACAAAGGGCGGCGCGTCGGCGTTGCTGGCAGGCCGCACCTTCCGCTTCGAACAAGGGGATACGATCGGGCTCGACGCCATTTCCTCCGGTTCATATAACCATACATATACCGCCGTATCGGATATGACGGTATTCGCCTACCCCTGCGACAGCTTCGAAACGCTTGACTCGCTGATCAAGGATAAACCGGATGTGGGGCATCTCTTGGTCAATTCGATGTGCCGTAAGCTCTCCGACTTTTTGCGTTATTGGTCTACGTTAAAGCTGGAGGCCGACAGCGCGTTCGCCACGATGGACGATATCTACCCGCAATACCTGCGGTTATGTACGTTGTACGCGTTTGCCTCCAAGCAACTGCCGGGTTTGACCGCCATCACGGGAGCGGCCAATTCCGGCACGGTGGAAGGGTGGATGCACGAATATTATTCCGAATTAAAGGACTTGGAACCCGCGATACAAAAGACGATCTTTAAGATTACGGGTATTTCCGGCGGGTTTTTGCGCAAGGGTGCGGAGGATATCCTGGACGTTTTGCAATCGTGCAAGGCGCTGCAGGAATACTTGAAGGAGATTTCCAAGGTCTACATCAGCCACGACGAACACGACCTGTTGAACCTTATCACCGAGCTGCACCTTAATTCCATGAGCATCAAAGGCGCGGATGCCGCCGTCTCGGGTATTATGGCGCGGTTGACGGGTATGCTTTCGGGCATGACGAGCGTTTCCGCGTCCTCTTACCAAGCGCGTCTCGCGGCTTACGCGGAAAAGGTAAAGGAATACCGCGGCAACAAAGGCGTTACGGTGTTGCCCAACGCCGCCGCACCCAAGCAGAACCTGTCCGATTCCATGTCCGTTATATTGGAATATTCGGGTATGCCCGAGGAAACGGCCAACGTATTCGCACGGCAGGTACACGAATTTACCAAGATGTCCGACCGTACATCGTCCGAGGATGATGTTTACCGTTTACGCCGCGAACTTACCAAGGTATTCTACCCGCTTTACCAAAACGTTTTCGTCAAACACCTCAAGGATCCCAATCCCCCCACGATCATCAAGATGTTCTTGGAATTCGGCTACATCGACGCGGCGCTCGCGGGCCCGCCGAACGCCGATTATTTGTATTCCATCGCGGATTCGCTTAAGGGTGACCCCGAACAGGGCGTCTATACCATCCGTGAATGGATGAAGGCCATCTACGAAGGCAAAAGGGAACCCAGCCGCGACGAGTTCGACCTCGATTGGCCCGCGTGGCTTCAAGACCAAAAACAAACGGGCGAAATCACCGCCGCGGATGTCGAGCGCCTGATCAACGATCGGGAAGCCAAGCTCCGCTTCGAGCTGGAAAACGTATTCCCCATCGCCAACAAAATGACCTACGGGCGCGCGACCACGTTCTGCCCGCTTTTCGGCGACCACAACCTCCAACGCAAGCTGGAGGACGCGATCGTAACCCCCGCCCGTATTAAAGAAGCCTTCGACGAAATCAACGAAATCGATTTCTCCGCCTTCCACAGGCCCGTTATCTACGAAAACGCCGAGCTCGGCGTCGCCAAGGAAAACGTAAACGTCCGCATCATGCCCGAAGTCATATTGATGCCCAACGTCGGCTTGCGCGGCGCCATGTGGCAGGACATCGAAGGCCGTAAGCGCAACACGCCGGGCCGTGTGTTCGCCCCGGTTTTCCTGCTCATTGACCTTAAACCCATGCTCATGCGTATCGCGGGCGAGTTCCGCTGGGAGATTTGCAAGCGTATCATGGGTATGCGGTGGAACGACCTCTCCGACCCGTCCCTCACCGCCGAATATTGCGATTACCTGCAGTTCTACCGTTCCAACCGCGACCTCTCCGCCGAAGTGAAGGCCGACGTCAAACTCGAGTTGACCCGCGCGAAGAACAATTACCGTACCGTATTCGTCAATAACTATGTAGAGTGGCTGATGTACGAATCCAACGGCTCGCCGCGCCTAAATAAGCAGGCACGCAGGATCCTCATGTCCTACTGCCCCTTCCCCGCCGCCATCCGCGAAAAACTTTCCAACAGCCCGCAATACCTTGAACCGTTAAAGAATTTCGGCATCAAGAACCAACAACGCGTACAGCATCTGACGCGCATAACCAACAAGCTGACCCAAAGCGGCAAGGAAGTGCCGAAGGAACTGGCGGACGAATTGGAGTTCGCGAAAGCGTAGCGGGGGAATCCCGATGAAGGGGGCATTTGTGTACGTTTGACAAAATGATATAATCATGTGCGATAAGGAGCCGTATACATATGACATTCAACCCCTTACACAACCCCTTCCCCTCCGCCCGAAACGTACACTACGCGCGGAAGGGGATGGTGGCGACGTCCCAACCCTTGGCCGCGCAGACAGGGCTGGAAATATTAAAACGCGGCGGCAACGCCATCGACGCGGCGATCGCAACAGCCGCTTGCCTGACGGTGGTGGAACCGACTTCCAACGGTATCGGCGGGGACGCTTTTGCGTTGGTATGGACCGACGGTAAATTGCATGGCTTAAATGCCTCCGGACGTTCGCCCGAAGGTATCTCCATCGAAAAGGTTAAGGCGCTGGGGCATGAAACAATGCCCGTACACGGTTTTGTCCCCGTTACGGTACCCGGCGCGCCGGGAGGCTGGGCGGAACTTTGCAAACGCTTCGGCAAGCTGTCGCTGTCGGAATGTTTGGCACCCGCCGCCGCGTACGCCCGCGAAGGGTTTCCCGTTTCGCCCGCCCTCGGCAAATATTGGGATATCGCTTTCCGATTTTATGTAAAACACAGGTATAATCCCGCTTTTGCGCCGTGGTTCGATACCTTTGCGCCCAAAGGCCGCGCACCGGAAATCGGTGAAATGTGGTCGTCCGCAGCCCACGCGGAAACGCTGGAGGAAATCGGGGAGACATATGCGGAATGTTTTTATCGCGGCTGGATGGCCGCCGACATCGAGGCCTTTTCGGCTTGCCACGGCGGGTTTTTGACGATAAACGACATGGAATCGTACGCCCCGGAATGGGAGGACCCCATCTCCGTCAATTACCGCGGCTACGATATATGGGAAATGCCGCCCAACGGCCAAGGCATCGTGGCGTTAATGGCACTGGGTATACTTAACGGCTTGCCGACAACCCAACACAATCAAATTGAAGCGTTAAAGCTGGCATTCGTGCAGGGGATGGCGAATGTAACGGATAAGGAACGCATGAAATTTACCGTAAAGGATTTATTGGACGAGGATTACCTTTCGCTTTTGCGGGACAAAATAAAAGGAGATGCCCAAACCCCCGCCGTTACGCCGCCAGCACCAAGCGGTACGGTATACTTGGCGGCCGCCGACGGTGAAGGTAACATGGTAAGTTTTATCCAAAGCAATTATATGGGTTTCGGCTCGGGCATGGTTGTACCCGGTACGGGCATCGCATTACAAAACCGCGGCGCGGACTTCAGCCTGTACAAAAGCCACCCCAACGCCTTAGCCGGCGGGAAAAAGACGTACCACACGATTATCCCCGGGTTTATCACCCGCGGCGCCCGAGCGGTTGGTCCTTTCGGCGTGATGGGCGGGTACATGCAGCCCCAAGGGCATGTGCAAGTGGTTACGAATCTGATCGACAAACATTTGAACCCCCAAGCCGCGCTCGACGTTAAACGCTGGCAATGGACCGAAGGCAAGCATATATTGGTTGAATCGGGTTTCCCCGATGATGAAATCATAACATTGTCCGCCGCGGGGCATGAAATCGTAAAGACCTCCGAGGTCGGCGGCTTCGGGCGGGGTCAAATCATCCTGCGCGACCCGAAAACGGGTGTATTGGCCGGCGGTACGGAATCGCGGACGGACGGGCACATCGCAAGTTGGTAAATCAATCAAGCGTATTCGCAAGGCAAACAGGTTAAAAAGTTTTAGGAGTGGTACCATGCCTTCCCCATCACAACATTTCTTCCGATATTTTTTATTGACCCTTTTCGCCGTGTGCTTGGGCGGTGCCACGCTGGTTGCGGGTATCGGCGCGGGTTTTGCCTCCGCACGGCGTTTCCTCCCCGATGATCACCAACCCACACATACGGAACAGTCCCTTAACCCCCATTTCGGGCCGGAACCGTTCGTATTACCCATCGCCTTCCCCGAAACGGACTTTTCCGAAATCGTCGATATAGTACGCTCTTCCGTGGTAAGCATCACCATCGAGTCGGAAATCAGCGGATGGCGTAACAACGCTTCCCGCACCGCTATAGGGTCGGGCAGCGGTTTTATCTTTTACATGGACGAAAATAACGCTTATGTCGCCACCAACAACCACGTCGTGGAAAATACCATGTATATCCATATCTCCCTTGATGACGAAACCCTTATACCCGCGCGCCTTGTCGGCGCCAGCCGCAACAACGACCTGGCCGTATTGGCCGTTTCGTTGGAAACCTTAGCCGAATACGGCATACCGTTCGGCGTTGCGACCTTGGGGAGCTCGGACGGTTTGCGCATCGGCGATTCGGTTATCGCCATCGGCAACGCGTTGGGGGAAGGGATACGCACGACGCAAGGTATCGTAAGCGCGTTGGATTTAAGTATCATCGTACCCAACCCCGCCACGGGCGAACAGCTGACACTTAACGTATTCCAAACCGACGCTGCGGTCAACCGCGGCAATTCGGGCGGCCCGCTCTTTAACGAACGCGGCGAGGTCGTCGGTATCATAACCGCCAAGTTTATGGGCGCGGGTATCGAGGGGATGGGTTATGTGCTCCCCATCGATAACGTTCGCAACCTGATGGAACGCCTGCGCGAGGAAGGGTCTGTTATCATCCCCTTTATGGGTATCATGCACGATCCCATCAACGAAGAGCAGCGTGAATTGTTTAACCTGCCCGCCACGGGTATGCTGATACGGAGCGTAACACCCGACACACCCGCCTATGAAGCGGGACTCAGGCGTAATGACCTGATCGTGTACCTCGGCGGGATACGGACGCACAACTTCGAGGCGTTCAGGCATGCGTTGATCTCCCACGACGTCGGCGAAACGGTGGTATTGGGCATCTACCGCGGCGGGCGTTTTATGGAACTGGAAATCACGTTAGGCGCGCCGAGGTAACGCGGTATGGAAGACGCGATCGACCCCATCCTGTTGGACCGTATACTTATATGCGCGAAAAAAGACGAAGCCATCGAAAAGCTGTACCTCTTCGGCAGCCGCGCGCGGGGTACGGCGACGGCGTTTTCGGATATCGACATCGCCATTATCTGCACCTCCGCCGCGGACGTAAACCGCGCGGCGTTAAACAAGGCCGCCATATGGTACGACGGCCACGTTTCATTCACATACGTCCTTTCCCATGAATTTGAAACCGACGACCACCCCTTACACGTTTCGTCATCCATAAAAAAAGAAGGGATCCTCCTATGGCAGAAGTAGGCAGTTATCTGTACATTGCACGAAAGGACCTGCGCCGCGCTGAGTTGATGCACGGCGAAGCGGACTATTGCGCCAGCGGCCGCTTCAGCGAGCAAGCCGTGGAAAAATGCTTCAAGGCTTTTATTGAAAAAAAAGGAACCGCCGACGATTACAAGCTGATGGGCTTACATAAACCTTGGCGGCTTTACGACCGTTGCTTCGGCATGGGTTTCCCCGAACTTTCCGACACCGAGGAAAATATCCTGCACAAGCTGGCGGATTATTATTACGATACGAATTACCCCGGCAACGCATATTTTGAACTTTCCCAAGCGCAGTCATCGGAAGCGTTGGAACTGGCACGGACGATCGTTGAATTAACGGGAGAGGTTCTGTAGCCTATGTTCGTTAAGGTTTCAAGCGGTGCGGTGATGGGGGTGGACGGTTACATTGTTGATGTGGAAGTGGACGTTGCAAGCGGTTTGCCGGGCTTCGACGTGGTGGGCCTACCCGATTCCGCGGTAAAGGAATCACGCGAACGGGTACGCGCCGCCATCCGCAACGCGGGTTTCGCGTTCCCCGTCAAGCGTATAACCGTAAACCTCGCACCTGCCGATACGCGCAAGTCAGGCCCTGCCTTCGACCTACCCATTGCGGTGGGTCTTTTGATTTGCTCGGGCGTATTAAATGAAAAAACGGCGGATAAAGCCTTCTTCGCGGGGGAGCTGTCGCTGGACGGAGCCGTCCGTCCCATATCGGGTATGCTGCCGATGCTGCTCGCCGCTCGGGAAGTTGGGATCATAAAATGCTACGTCCCGTTGGAAAACGCGCGTGAGGCATCGCTTGTGGCGGGCATGACGGTATACCCGTTGACCCATTTAAATGAACTCGTATCGGGTCCCGACACAAATCTGGTTGCGCCGTTCCCAAGCGCCGCGGAAAGTAACCCCTACGATGTCGATTTCGCCGATGTCGCGGGTCAGGTCCACGTAAAACGCGCATTGGAAATTGCCGCCGCGGGTTGCCATAACTTGGTCATGATCGGCCCGCCCGGTGCGGGTAAGACAATGCTTGCGCGAAGGATGCCCACGATCCTGCCCGACCTTTCCTTCGACGAAAGCATCGAAATCACCAAGATATATTCCATCGCGGGATTGTTGGGCGAACGGCATTTGATCACCGAGCGGCCCTTCCGTACGCCGCACCATACGGCTTCCTATATATCGATAACCGGGGGCGGGCGCGTACCCGCACCGGGGGAGATCAGCCTTGCGCACAACGGCGTCCTCTTCCTCGACGAACTGCCCGAATTCCAAAAGAAAGCCCTCGAAACCCTGCGCCAACCGATGGAGGACGGGCACATCACGCTTAACCGCGTGGGCGGCGTATGCACGTACCCCAGCGTGTTCCTTTTGCTGGCGGCGATGAACCCCTGCCCCTGCGGATACCAAGGTACGCAGCGTTGCAAATGCACCGAAGCGGAGATCGCGCGTTATTTGGACAAAATTTCCGGCCCGTTGTTGGACAGGATCGACATCATGGTGGAAGCCACGTCGGTAAGTTACGGGGAACTGGCGGGGGGCGAAAACACGGGTGGGAAGCACCCCTCCTCCGCACCGCCGCCGCATGCAGAAACCTCCGCCGAGGTAAAGGCACGCGTGGAACACGCGCGTGAGCGGCAGTCCCATCGCTTCGCTTCCGCGTCCGTCCGCTTTAACGCGAAGATGTCCGCATCCATGGTAAAAAAATATTGCAAGCTCAACCGCGAAAGCGGCGACTTACTTAAGCAGGTGTTCGAATCCATGAACATGAGTGCGCGGGCGTACCATAAGATATTAAAGATCGCACGGACGATCGCTGACTTGGCCGATGCGCCGGAGATCGATGTTGCGCACATCGCGGAAGCGGTTTCATACAGAGGGCTGGATAGGAAATATTGGTAATAAAAAATACTTTACTTTGACGTTAACAAACCCTTGTGATACGTTGCCTTCGGTTTTATAAAGGAGGCAATCATGTTTACGCAGTTAAAGGAAATGTTGAAAAAGCCCGCGCTGTACGAAAAAGGTACAATCGCGTTGTGGACCGACGAACATATATCGAAGGGTATGCTCGAGGCACACTTGGACCCCACATGTGACGCGGCGACGCGAAATCACGCCACCGTACGCGGACACGTCAAATGGATCGCGTCGGTCGCCCCTACGGAGGAATACCGCGATTTATTGGATTTGGGCTGCGGCCCCGGTATCTACGCGGAGGAATTCCACAAAGTGGGGTATCGGGTATCGGGGGTGGATATTTCCCAACGTTCCATTGATTACGCCCTTAGCGCGGCAAAGGAAAAAGATTTACCCATCACATATTGGTGCCAAGACTTTACCGAGATGGACTTCGTCGAACGTTTTGACTTGATCACGTTAATTTATTACGATTTTTGCACGCTCCCCACGGAAAGCAGGGCCAAAGCGTTGGAAAACATTTACGCTTTATTAAAGCCCAACGGGTTGCTGATCGTCGAAATCCATACACCGTTGTATATTGAAGGGCGGGAGGAATCCACACATTGGGAATACGCGGAGGACGGCTTCCTTTGCGGCGAGCCGCATGTATGCCTCGAGGCGTTCCATCGGTATGACGAACACAACACGGTGTTGGACCGCACGGTTATTATTACGGAGCGCGAAATAAAGAGCGTAAACATTTGGCACCATACCTTCACAAAGGACGAATTTACGCGGGATTTGTACGCGGCAGGGTTGCGCGTAAAATCCGTGTACGGGGACATGCTGGGCGCGGAATATATCGAAAGCGGTAAAGAGATATGTTTCATCGCACAGAAGGGGTAACTATAAAACGATTTTTATCTTCACAGCACATTGAATTAAAGTATAATCCCCTTGATTACAGGCATCGAGGGGTTTTTCATGTCATTGATTAACGTATCCAACCTGACCTTCGCTTACGAGGGCAGTTATGATACGATCTTCGAAAACGTCAGCTTTCAAATGGACACCGACTGGAAGCTGGGTTTTACGGGCAGGAACGGACGCGGAAAAACGACCTTCCTGCATCTTTTGATGGGGCGTTACGAATACGGCGGGACGATTTCCGCAAGCGTGGCGTTCGAATATTTCCCCTATGACGTGAAGGATAAAAATGTCATCACAAAAGGTTTAATTGATGAAATTTGCCCGTCCTATCCCGAATGGCGGCTTTCACGCGAGCTGTCGTTGCTGGAAGTGGGCGATGATGTGTTAAATCGTCCGTTTTCCACCCTTTCCAACGGCGAACGTACCAAGGTCTTGCTTGCCGCACTTTTCCTCAGGGAAAATAATTTCCTGCTCATCGACGAACCCACCAACCACTTGGATCGGCTGGGGCGCGAAACCGTCAGCCGTTATTTGGATACCAAAAAAGGATATATATTGGTTAGCCACGACCGGGCGTTTTTGGACGGTTGCGTCGATCATGTGCTTTCGATTAACAAAGCGAATATCGAAATCCAACGCGGTAATTTCTCCTCGTGGATGGCAAATAAGAAACTCCAAGATGCCTTCGAGCTGGCTGAAAACGCGAAATTAAAAAAGGACATCAAACGGCTGGAAGCGGCGGCGCGCCAAAGCACCCAATGGGCCGACAAAGTGGAATCCACCAAGATGGGCAAGGGCGCGGCCAAGCTCCGCAAGAAAGGACACGTCAGCAAGGACACCATGGCCTATAACGCCGAAAAATCCCGACGTATGCAGCAACGCCGAAAAAACCTCGAACGCAGGCAGGAATCCGCCATCGAGGAAAAATCGTCTCTATTAAAAAACCTCGACCACGCGGATAAACTGAAGATAACGCAGCTGCCCTACCATACGGACCGTCTGCTTTCCCTTTTCGGCGTTTCGATTTTTTACGGCGACGCGGCAAGCCCCATGGGTAAAAGGGTTTGCCGTGACGTAAGTTTTTCCGTTGAAGCGGGCGACCGCATCGCGTTATGCGGCAGGAACGGTTCGGGCAAGACGAGCTTGCTTAAATTGATCTGCGGCGGGGAAGCAACGCGTGACGGGTCCCCGGGTTTATCGTATACCGGGGAATTTATGCGGGGCAGCCGATTGAAAATTTCTTATGTTCCGCAGGATACGTCGTCTCTTTGCGGTGATTTGTCCGACTACGCGCGGGAGCATGGCATCGATGAGAGCCTGTTTAAAGCGATCCTGCGAAAGTTGGATTTTTCCCGTATCCAATTCGAAAAGGACATGCGTGACTTTTCGGGCGGTCAAAAAAAGAAAACGCTCCTCGCGAAAAGCCTGTGCGAGAAAGCGCATTTGCTCGTATGGGACGAGCCCCTTAATTTCGTGGATGTATTGTCGCGTATGCAAATCGAGGAATTGCTGATGGAATACCGGCCGACCTTGCTTTTCGTCGAGCATGACGGCGTGTTTTGCGATAAGGTAGCCACCAAACGAATCAATTTGTTGCCGTAAAAAGATCATTTGCACAGGATTCGACATATATGCTAAAATGCGTGTGTTACAAAAATCGTAGTGACCGTGAGGTGCGTCAACACCCCACGGCGCGTGTAGGGATCCGGAACATCGCCACACACACAGGCATACGCCTGCCACTACGTAACCTTAGTTTAGCACTTGATATCCCCCGTTTCAATGACAGCGGGTGGGAAGCGTGCCATATTTTGGTTTATGCTGGTAGGCGGTAACGGCTTATTCAACTTGATTGGATTTTTTGGTGTGTGTGTGGATGATGGCATTGTTTGCCGTCCTTACACACATTTTTATTTTTGGCGGCTCCGTGGGGGATGCATGTATGGACGCTTTCCCCATAGGCGCTGCCGTACAGGGAAGGATGTTTGACATGAAAACCCCAACTACGGAACAGGAAATACCCAAGTTCATACATAACGTGGAATGGCACATAAACAGGATTTCCAATTCCGTTATCTTCGATGAGGCTTATATACGGAAAAACATCCGCGAAATGGATGATTCCGAATATGAAGGTTTTTATCGTTCATTCATCAACAATTTTAAGCCTTATATAAAAGACTTCCGAAAGTATGAAGCATCCCTGCAAAAATTGATGGGAATGTATCCCGATTACCCCGGCCTTTGCGTGTTACAGGATAAGGTCATAATCGCGTTGCTCAACTTGAATCGGATCATCGATATTTTGGAGGACGAATGGATGAAGAGGGGATAATTGTCTTACCCCGGGGGACTTTCGTCATGCAGCCGGTTAACGGCGGTGACGGCGTAAAAATAATCTCCCGTATCTTCGGGGACGGCAAAAATGTAATCATCATGCCCCGGCGCAGCGGGCACGATAACGAAGATATTCGAAGGATCGTTTAAATCGATCCTTTCGCTTAAAGAACGGTAAATCACGAAATACCGAGGCGCGACCGTTGGACACGGGTTGCCCTCGGTATTTTTCCATGCGATGAAGTCCTCGCCGATGACCACGTTCGCCGGGCGCGACGGGGCGGTACCGCCGAGGTGGGGCATGGGCGGTACGAGCGCGGGGGTGCTCCATAAAGTTTGCCGCAGGGTTTCCATGGTGTCCCTCATGCCTTGCCCGCGACCGGGGCGCATTTGGTTTTGGGAGAAAAACATGGAGCCGCGTATGGCGGGATTGCCGAGGTTATACGCTTCCTGCCGTAAAAGCGTCCGCATCCCCTCGTTTTCGAAGCCGGGTGAATTGCGCCATTTCGTGGGGACGGTGACGGGGTTTTGGCGGTATTGGTTGTCCATACGGTACAAGCCGACGCCGATGTACAATTGCGCGTTGGTGTACGTGCCTTGCGAGTTGCGTAAATGCCCGTGCGGCCCGTAATCATGGAACAGCCGCGCCCACCAATCGGCAATGGGGCCGTAGGGGGCCAAGGAATTTGTCCATTCCCAATAGATTTGCGGGGTCAAATAATCGATGTAGTTTTCGATCACCCAACGGCGCGTATCGGCGAAGGATGAATGGTAATTCGACCATGTCGTGGCGGAGGGCGAACCCGTACCCGCGTTGAAGCCGCCGCCGTCCAGCCCCGTGTTGCCTTCGTTCGCCGACATCCACACACCGCCGGGGCTGATGCCGAACTTCACCCACGGAGCGGCTTCGCGGATGGCCGCGCCCACGTCGATGATCAAACGCTCCGTTTGCTCGCGGCGGAAGTTTGCGCGGCCCGCGGCGGTATCGGGGAAAGCGGAAGCGTTGTACCGCGCGAAGGTGTCCGTAATTGGGAAGTCGGACGGATAAAAATAATCGTCGAAATGTATCGCATCGATATCGTAATTTTCCACTACTTCCAATACGCGGCGCGTAACCCATTCGCGTACGCCGGGCGCGGCGGGGTCCACGACATAACGGTTTTCGCCCAATTTCACGTAATCGCCGAAGAGTTCAAACGCCGTGCCGGGGAGTTGCTCCCATTCGCGGCGGATTTGCGTAAGACTTGTTACGGATTCGCCCGTGGAGGAAAGGGTGATACCGCTGTAGCTTTCGATGATATGCGTAACGCGGTACGGATTAAACCACGCGTGGAATTCGATGTTGCGTTCCCGCGCCAGTCGGACGGCATACGCCAAGGGGTCGAACGCGACGCCTTGGGAATCCAGTAATTGGCCGGTAAAGCTCGTTTCCCCGGTCAGCCACGCCGACCACGGGGAGATATCCGAGCGGTATAAGGCGTCCCCTGTCGGGCTGATTTGGAATACGACCGCGTTAAAACCCAAGTCCGCGATTTCATCAAAGCGTTGGCGCAGTTCTTCCTTTTGTTTGTCTACATGGGCGGGAGAAGTCCCGCGCGCCTCGGCGGAAGGCCAATCGATGTTCACCACCGTCGCGATCCATGCCGCGCGCAGGTGATGCTTTTGCGGGTTGTCTTCGCCGCGTGCGATGACGGGCAGGAAGGGACGGTAACGGTCGGCCGGGTCGATGACGGCGTGATAGAAACGGGCGATGGCGGATTGCAAAACGGATATTTCTGTTAGGATGTCCGCGGGATTCGCGTCGTTTAGTATATTTTGACTCCGTTGTACGGCTTCGCGGAAAATACGCAAGTCCGCTTCCGCGTACCTGCCGGTTTGGATGTTCGCGCCTTCCGCCTGCGCCCAACGCAATCGGTTAAGGGCGTAATCAATAAGCGCGGAGAGTTGATCGGTATCGGTCGGCTGCGCGGGTATGTATGGGGGGATTTCGCGCCAAATAAAAACAGGAACGGGCTCCGCTTCGTTGGTAAGCCCGTTTCCCGCTTCGTTGTCAGGCTCGTTTCCCGCTTCGACATTGCCTTGCGCTTGTCCGTTTGTAATTGCGGTTTCAATTTCGTTATTACCAATCGGGTCTATTTCGCCCTCCGTCGCAATCGGCGGAACGTCCCGCAAAACGGCAACCGTAATTGCAAAAGCCGCGATGATTAATAAAAATGAGGAGGTGTAATACCCCTTCATTCCCCGCCGCCTCACGCGAACAATCCCGCGTTGTTATCCATGTATGCCTTTAGGAAATCCAGCACTTCCATCGTGCAATCCGCTACGCGGTTGTGCTTGTAATCCCTGTTCGTGGAAAAATAGCCGAAATACCCCCAAGGGTCCTTCGTTTGCGTGCCCCAATCCCACAAGCCGTCGGCATTACGGTTCGCCATCAGCCACTCGACCGCGTCGGCGAGGTATAACGCCGACCCGCGGAATTGGTTGATGTAATTGAAGGTATGGAACCATCGGCGGGTTTGTTTATACACGAAATGATCCGGCAGCCGTTGGGGCGTCTTGTCCCAAAAATAACCGTTTTGGTACGCGTGTTCGCCGTGGTGGCGCAGCATGGCTTCCTCCATGCACGGCGGCAGTTCGGCGCGCCGCTTCAACAACAAGCCGAATTGCATCGGCACGAGCCGTGCCTCCTTCGTCCAAAACACTTCGTGCTGTGCGTCCCGCTCCCGCTCGTAAGAATATTCGCCGCTTTCATAGGCGCGGGTGGCGATGTACATCCATTCGTTATACGTACGGTCGCACAGCTTGTTATACGGTTTAATCGATTCGATAGCCTCGCTTACTATCGCGGCGTTCCACGGCGCGGCGCGTTCGTTCTTTTCGAACAACGGCTCGCGGGCCGTCCCCTTTAAGAATTCTTCCAAATAATCGTACGCAAGCAATAAAATATCCCCGTCGTCGAGGGTCAGGCCGATGTATTGGCACCGCTTGATCGCCACGAGCGAGCTGGGGAATTTATCCTTCGCCGAATAGTCCTTGTCGCGCAACCTGCCCCATCCGCCGCGGTAATCTTGCGCGTCGCGCAGCTCCTTCACGATGTCGCTCCCTAAAAACGACGGTCGCAGAGCGGTTAACGTATCGTCGCCGTACGGCACATCAAGCAAGTGGAAAAGGATTTTATACCGCACGGCAGGGTATGCGCAGAAGTCGTACAGGCGTTGTGCGGTACGGGTAAAGGTTTCGCGGGTCAACATGGTTGAATTGGTTGGGGGTAGTGCTTATCCAAAAAAACGTTCATGTTGGAATGGCGGTGTAAGGATGTTAAGCCTTGTTTTATTAACTCCCAACTATTGTTGTAATCGTTGCCTAACGTTAACGCAGGATCGTTTAAAAATGTATAAAGGCTTTCTGCGTCATTTTCATATTGCTTAGCGAAATCATCGGCGGTTTTGCTTTTTTGTTTTTTTGTTAAATTTGCATTACCGCAAACGACATGGTCGAAATTACAAGAAACAAAATAAACATCGAAAGGAATGGTCTTAAATATTTTCTTTAATCCGATAAGTATCTCCAGATTTTTTCGCTTGCGTTCATGGATTTTGATTAAATTATCCACACGATCGTATAATATGGTATTTTCATCATAAAAGGGGTCTTCATGACCGTCACTATGTACCCTTGCGCAATCGGGTATGTATACGCCGTCTGTATCAAATAACAACACCACACGGTTAATATCCCTACTTGGCGACATCCCATAACCATCACAATACATTTTTACGTGACGTGTTACTTCATTTTTAATGTTTTTGGTATTTGGATTGCTTGTTATGTCACCGTTGGTGAATGCAAAGCGTATTTGTTCACCGGGTTTATTTTTACATTGTAAATTTTCCAACGGTTTTGCTAACGCGGCTGAATCGTTTGCGCCTTCAACGATGAAGAGCAAAACTTTTTTCATATCAGTTCCCCCGCTTTCCGCAAGGAACGGGCAAGTTCATACTTGCTTGTGCCGTTATACAGCTTGCCGTCTTCATATTCTAAATGGATGGCGCGGAGGTACATATTGCGCAGGTTGTTGGTGGCTTTGGCTTTTTTACTCAGTTGTTTATAACGGTTGTCGGGGTCGATGGTAGTAAACCATACGAAGCAATCTTGCAATTTTTCCAGCGGGCGGAGGTTGTGCGAGGTAAATAAAAGCTGCCCTTTACCGTGGTTCATAAAAATATCAAGCAAATCACCCAACAAATATTCGAATATACTGGCGTCCAGTTCGTCTATGACCAATGTGAAGCCGGGGTTATTGTATGCCTCGCTAAAAAGGGTGATGAAGGATACGATTTTTTTAATGCCTACAGATTCGTTTTTGATGGGAAGATTACCTACATCTTTGCGGTAAGAAAATAGCTCAACGTTGTGATAATCGTCATCTTTATCCAATGACGATTTTTCAGCATCGCATTTGAGTGAGAATCCGGGTGCGATACAAGATAGGACTTGGTTTACGCTTGGAAGTAATCGTTTAATATCATTAGCGTATTTTTGGGGCATGGATACAACCTTGTTTAATAAATCAGGTATTCCCCAGGGTAGCTTGTTTTCGGTACCCGCGTTTATCACCATATAGAAATTATCTTTTTTTCCCGCTTGTTCTTCAATGACATACAATGATCGTATCGCGTATACCTTAAGTCTATTTATAATAACACTTATGATCAACGAAAAAATGTTTTCGCTTTCATCGAGATTTTTATCCATTATATTACTTGTTTGGCTTGCGAAAATAAAAGAACGCGATGTATTTAACGTGAGTATGCGTTGCTCTTCCAATTCCTTTGACGCGAGGGGACCGCACCCGAATAATTCCCTTTTTTTCTTTGCATCCATTTTTAGTTCACATATTTCGTTGGTTTCAATGGCTTTTTGCATTTTAGTTAGCTTGCCATTCTTAATCCATCCGGCATGTAATTTTTCGTTCGAAATCTTTACGATAATTTTAGGTTTTTCATTGCTTTCGTTTGGATCCGTATGACGAGCCACCGTAAATCCGTATCTTGCCGTTCCGCTAAAATTACAAGAATCATCTATTAAAACGAATTCCACTTCCATTGAATATCCGTTTTTACCATGCGCGATATAATTTAATAAATAGGGAGGCAATTCATTCCCGCTCATCACCTGCCTTAGTACCCCCAACGCTTCCACCAGCACCGTTTTACCGGAGGCGTTTTGCCCATACAAGCCCATGATGTGCGATTTTTCGTCACGCAATAATTGTTCCGCGTTAAAATTAATCGTACCATGCGATACATTCTTGAAATCCCACAAGGAGATTTTATTTATCCTAACCCTTACTTCATTCATATTTTCCATCCCCTTCATGGATAATCCACTCCATTTATATCATTATATATATTATTAATCAACAAAAATGCCCTAAACGGAATATTTTATTCCATATAGGGCAAGTATGTTCCGGTTTATATTAATCTATACTCGTTTAATTATGATTACCGTATGCCGCAGCGTGTCCCCCATCGGCGTGTATACGACTTCCCGTACTGTACCGCGGTATTTTTTCAGCGTATCCGCGGCTTCCTCCAATTCGTCGGAAATATCGGGGCCCTTCATCGCTAAAAACAACCCGCCGGGCTCCAGGAGGGGCAACGCGCATTTGCACAGCTTGTCCAAGCGTGCCACGGCGCGGGCGGTTATTACGTCGAACTCAAAGCCGGGCAACAAACGATGCAGGTCCTCCGCGCGTGCGTGGATGAAATCGGCTTTTATTTCCAATGCCCCAAGTGTTTCCTGTAAAAAAGTAATGCGCTTGCGAAGCGAATCCAGTAGGGTGAGCTTTATATTCGTTCGGGCGATTTTTAGCGGTACGCCGGGGAAACCCGCACCCGTACCGATGTCCAGCAAGGAAAACGCCCCCCGCGGCAAAAAGGGCAGCAATGTAAAGCTGTCGATAAAATGCTTGACCGCAAAGTCTTCATCGGAAGTGATGGAGGTTAAGTTCATTTTCCTGTTCTTTTCAAGTACGAGCGCTTGGAAACGCGACAACTGTTGATATTGCTTCTTCGTCAATGATAGGTTTCGTTTGCCTGTTTGTTGGTTTTTAAGCCAATCCCTTATTAAATCCTCGCGCATATTATACCCCCCGCGGACAATCTTCCTGCTCGACGGCGCAGATTTTCCATATACCGTGCTTGTCGGGTTCCCTTATCATGCGCAAATGCACCAAGCGGCGCAGGTTGCGCTCCGGGTCGGCTACGTAGAGCGAGCGCGTTATAAACCGCTTGGGGTCGCCGCCGTATGTGGCTTTGTTCACCCATTTGCAAAAATAGGCGCACGCGCCGTCTTCGGCGTCGCCGGGCAGCAATTCGCGCAGGGCGTTAAGGTCCAATCCGCCGACGTACATCTTGCTGACGAAAGCCCACGCGGAATCGGGGTTGGCTTGCACCGCCTCGATGAAACGCGCCGCCACGCCGTGGTCGCCGGAAATATCCATGTATACGGCTGCGCGCTCCCCGTACGGTACGGGTAAAGCGATCGGTTTCGATTTTGAATCGTTTATGTGGATAAAAGGAAATTGCATACAATCCCTCCTATGTATTCTTAAGACCGGAGGAATCGCTTCCCTCCACTATATGCCGTTGCCTGCGCAAAAGCCACAACAACGCCAACCCCGTGCCTGCCGCCGCGCCCGCTGCGTTTATCAGCATATCGCTTACCGCGCACACCCGCCCCGGTACGAAATATTGGTGGATTTCGTCCGTAATGCCGTACACGGCGGCGATACCCCACGATACGAGGAACAGCCGGTATCCCCTTATATAATATATCAACGAATGCGTAATGCAAATCGCCAATATCAGGTAGACCGTAAAATGCGCGCCCTTCCGCAGGATAAAATTAAGCATATCCTCGCTTAAGGGAATAGAAGGGAACCATTCGAGCAACCTGACAACGATAAACATACCGGCTTTGGCGGAATCGTCACCGGGCATGGACGAGGAATAAAAGATCCCCGCAGCCGCGGCAAGTGCTAAAATCGGCCATATTATCCGCATGGCGCGAAGGGTTCCATGGTCGCGCTTATTCATTTTCCGTTTCATTTCTGTGGGTTTTCGTTTTCATGTAAATCATCAGGATACCCAAATCCGCGGGCGAAACCCCCGTAATCCTTGAGGCTTGTCCGAAATTGGCGGGGCGGTGCTTCATCAGCTTTTGCCGCGCTTCGATACGTAAGCCGTGAATGTTTTCATAATCCAAATCAGGGGGCAGGGGGCGAGATTCGATCTTGGTGAATTGCTCGGCTAACGTTTGCTGCATGGCGATGTAGCCTTCGTATTTGATTTGAATGTTGACTTGCTCGCGGACGGCATCCAATACGAAGGAAGGGGAAATGGGGCATTCCAACGTCGCTTGTACGTCCAATTCGGTTATATCCCCGTAATCCAGCTCGGGGCGTTTGATTAAATCCGCCAGCTTCGCGCCGGAGGATAAGGGTGCGCTGTTTCTTTTCGTTAACATGGGGTTGGCTATTTCCGGGGAAATGGTGGTGGATTTTAGACGTTTGATTTCCGCTTCGATCAGGTCTTTTTTTTGCAAGAAACGTAAGTAACGTTCCTCGGGGATGAGACCGGCTTGGTAACCCAACGGCGTAAGGCGCAAATCGGCGTTGTCCTGCCTCAACAGTAAGCGGTATTCCGCGCGGGAGGTCATCATACGGTAGGGTTCGGCGGTGCCCTTCGTCACGAGGTCGTCTATCAGCACGCCGACATAACCCTGCGCGCGGGTGATATGCATCGTTTTACCGGCGGCGTTAACCCCGGCGACCAGCCCTTGCGCGGCGGCTTCCTCGTAGCCGCTGGAGCCGCATATCTGGCCCGCGAAAAAAAGACCGCCGATGTGTTTGGCTTCCAAGCCGAGCGTCAGTTGCGTCGCGTCGATGCAATCATATTCGATGGCGTACGCGTAACGCATGATCTCCACGTTTTCCAACCCCGGTACGCTGCGGTATACGCGCTCCTGCACGTCCTCCGGTAAGGCTGAGCTCATGCCTTGGACGTACATTTCCTCCGTGTTTTCGCCTTCCGGCTCGATAAAAACGGGATGCCTTTCCTTATCGGCGAAGCGTACGACCTTATCCTCGATGGACGGGCAGTACCGCGTACCCGTTGCGGTGATCAAACCGCTGTACATGGCCGAACGGTGGATATCCCCACGGATGATGGCATGTGTTTCGGGTGTTGTGTACGTCAGATAACAAGGAATTTGCTCGCGCGTAATCTGCGCGGGGTCGGTTTCAAACGAAAAGGGTACGGTTTTTTCGTCGCCGTGCTGTACCGCCATCTTCGTAAAATCAATGCTCCTGCGGTGTACACGCGCGGGCGTACCGGTTTTAAAACGTTGCAACGTAAAACCCATTTCCCGCAAACACGCGCTCAGCCTGCGTGAACAACGCTGCCCGCCGGGCCCCGTTTCGGTCACCGTTTCCCCGTACAGGCAACGCGCGTTCAAATAGGTACCCGAACAAACAACGACCGCGTCGCATTCCGTCACCGCGCCCGATTCGGTACGTACGGCAGTGACACGGGGCATTAATAATGGGGATGGTTCCCCCTTTTCCGCGTCGGGGGCCGTTATTATCTCCACTACCTCCCCTTCGCGCAGTACGATATTGGGTTCACGTTCCAACGCTTGTTTCATGTAAGCCATATACCGCTTTTTATCCGCCTGTGCGCGGAGGCTGTATACCGCGGGACCTTTGCCGGTATTAAGCATTCGGCTTTGCAAAAAAACCGCGTCGATGGCTTTACCCATTTCGCCGCCCAATGCGTCGATTTCGCGTACCAAGTGGCCCTTTGCGCTGCCGCCGATGCAAGGGTTGCAAGGCATCATGGCGATACCGTCCAAGCTCATGGCGAAAAGCGTTACCCGCGCGCCTATCCGCGCCGCCGCCAACGCCGCCTCGCAACCGGCGTGCCCGCCGCCGATGACCGCGATGTGCCTCATCTATTTACCCACACAAAATTCCGCAAAGATACGGTCGATGATATCGTCCGCGTATTCCAACCCCAATATATGTCCCAATGAGAGATAAGCCGCGCGCAGGGGGATGGCGGCGATGTCTTCGGTTTCGTTTCTTTCGAAGGCTTCGATACCGTCGGCTACATGCCCGATCGCTTCGTTAATCAACAGCCTGTGCCGCTCCCGCGTGATGACGTCGCTTTCCGCGAAGTCGTTTATCCCGACATCCCTTGCGCCCGTTAAAAAGGTTTTTTTGATCGTTTCGTACAATCGGTCCAATCCTTGCCCCGTTTTAGCGGAAACGGGGATAACCAAATCGCTCCATTCCCATTCATCCGTTAACGGCAAATCGCATTTATTCACTATTATAATGGTTTTTTGTTTTTCCCCATATTTGTGTATGGCCGGGTCTTTGTATTTTACCCCGCCGTCCACTACCTGTAATATTAATTCCGCGTTCCTTATCGCCTCATGTGTCCGACCGAGTCCCAATAACTCCACGGGGTCATTTGTTTTACGCAGACCCGCCGTATCCATCAGCACCAACGGCACGCCGTTCACCCGAACCTGCTCGGTTAAGACGTCGCGTGTGGTACCCGGTAATTCATGCGTTATCGCCCTATCCTCACCCAAGATGGCGTTAAGTAAAGTGGATTTGCCCGCGTTGGGTGCGCCGACGATGGCGGTCTTTACGCCTTCACGTAAAACCCGCCCGACCTCCGCCGTTTTAAGCAATGCCTGCATTTCGGCGAGCAGGGCTTGTCCTTCGGTTATGATCGTATCGCGGTTAAGGGTTTCTTCCTCGTGTTCGGGATAATCGATACTTAAGGCGATGTTCGCCAACCAACGCAGGATTGTATCGCGGCACGCCGCCACACGGTTCGATAACCCGCCGCCCAATTGCCTTAAGCCCGCCGCCCTCGCCGCTTCGTTGTTTGCGTTAACCAAATCCATCACGGCTTCGGCTTGCGTCAAATTAATCCGACCATTTAAAAAGGCCCGCTTGGTGAATTCACCCGGCAAGGCCAAACGTGCCCCGTTATCCAATACGGCGTCAAGCACGCCGTACATCGTCGAAAATCCGCCATGGGCATATATTTCAACGACATCCTCCCGCGTGAAGGAACGCGGCGCGCGCATACAGCACAACATTACTTCATCAATAACGCTTTTGTTGTGTACGACCTTACCGTAATACATTTGATGGGAAGCAAAGGATTTGACCCTGCCCCCCGCGGGTAAAAAGATCGCCTTCAATACATCGGCCGCACCCGCGCCCGATAACCGTACGATACCTACGGCCCCGCGTCCGGGCGGCGTGGCGACGGCAGCGATTACGTCGTTATCGGTCACGCTTCGCGCGATTTATTCATGGTCGTGATCACCACATGGCGGAACGGTTCGTTCCCTTCGCTGTACGTACGGATAAAACGGTCGTTTTGCAATACGGTATGGATGATGTGCCGCTCGTAACGGCTCATGGGTTCAAGGCTTACGGGCTTGCGGATGGCCTTTACTTTACGGGCGAGGTTCTGCGCCAAGCTCTCCAAGGTTTCGCGGCGGCGTTTACGGTAATTTTCCGTGTCGAGGATTACGCTGAATTCCGGTACGCCCCCCCGATTGACCACGAGGTTCGTCAAATACTGTAAGGCGTCCAGCGTCGCGCCGCGTTTGCCGATAAGGATACCCATATTTTCGCCAACCACGTTGATGTTCAGATATTTTTCCTTGCGCGTCGTTTCGATGGTTACGCTTAAGCCCATAGCCAGCGTTACTTCCCGCAGGAATTCCTTCGCGGATTGCACGGGGTCGTAATTACGCGTCACCGCCACCATGGCGGGGCGCCCGCCGATGCCGAACAGCCCGCCTTTCGCGCCCGGGTCCAATATTTCGATCGTTACGTCGTCTTTGGTTGCATCCAGCACCATTAATGCGGCCGCAATGGCCTCTTCCGGCGTTTTGCCGGTTTTCTCGATCCTATCACGATTCATTTTCTACGCCTCTTCCTTTTTCAAAAACGGCAAACGGAACGGCACGCCCGCTTGCTTGTTCATTACGATTTGCTGCACCAAGCGGTACAGGTTGGAAGTGATCCAATATAACCCTACGCCCGCGGGGAAGCTGACGGTAATAAAACCCATGAACAGCGGCATAACGGTCATCATCACGGTTTGCATGGTTTTGGCTTGCTGGTCTTTCGCTTTGTTTACCTGTTGGCTGAACCAGGAAGTCGCCATCGTCGTTAAAACCGCCAAGATCGGGATAATAATCCCCGGCAAGCGCCATCCGCTGTTCTCCTTAAGCGATAAGCCGAAGAAGAACTCGATCGACTGCATTCGATCGAAATAAGCCTGAACCCTCGGCAGGTAGGCGGGTTGCGTTTGCCCGATTTGCCCGAGTAAGGTATTCCAATCCTCCTGGCTGAAGCGGTCCAATACGCGCGACATATGCTCCGGCAACCCCAGCACGATAACGTCCGTCGTACCCAATGTGTTTAACGCCGTTTGCATGGCTACGTCGGGGTGCATACCCCCGGCGATCAGCCCGTTGAAGATACTCATCAGCGTATTCCCGTTTACCTGCCAAGCGTCGGGGATGTAGGGCAACGCCAACGGCACCATGATATCGATGTACCCCGGCACGGCGATGATGGCCGAGGAGACGTCGTCATACAGCGCCGTAAGTACGGTAATGTATTGGAAACTTTGGTTCATAATATAAAGAAGGCCGAAGAACAAGGGCATTTGTATCAGCATGGGCAAACAGCTGCCCAGCGGATTAACCTTGTGCTTGGCCCATAGGGCTTGCGTTTCCTGGCTTATCTTTTGCTTGGTTTCGGCGTCGTTCTTGCCGCCGTATTTGGCTTTGATCTTCTCGATTTCGGGGTTGAGCTTTTGCATTTTGATCATGGATTTCTGCGCTTTTACGTTTAGGGGGAGCAGCATGGTCATGGCCACGACGGTGAGCATGATAATCGCGAACCCCAGCGAATTGTTGGGTGTGATCCAATACGCGAAGTCGAACATAAAACTCAGGATCGTACCGAACAGCCACGCGATGGGCCCCACAATAATACCGGGTTCGGATTGTACCGGTCTTCCCAGTATAACCGCGTCTTGCAAGAATCCTAACAGACCGTACATGGTAACTACCTCCGAATGGGCGTAATCCCCACTATTAAGGCACGGGGTCGTATCCGCCCCGGCTAAATGGGTTGCACCTCAATATACGTTTAAATCCTAACCAAATACCCTTCGCCGCGCCGTATGTCTCAATCGCTTCATACGTATAACGGGAGCAGGACGGGTAATACTTGCATCTTAACCCCAAATACGGCCCGATCGCGAGCTGGTAAAAACGGATCAATCCCAACGTGACCTTCATTTCGCCTTCATCCGCTTAAGCAAATCCCCCAAGGCCCTATCCACTTGGGCGAACGCACCCGTGCGCGGCAAAGCCCCCGCGGCAGGGCGGGCCACCACAACATAATCATACCCCGGAGCCAAGGTACGTAAGCGGCAGCTTTCCTTTACCAACCGCTTTACCCGATTGCGCGTAACGGCATTCCCCACTTTCTTGCTGACGGAAAGGCCGAGGCGAGGCGTATCCGGCGATTCCGCTTCGCCGTGCGCCTTCATGTAAAGCACAAAAAGGGGGCCGGCCGTATACCTGCCCCTTTGATACACATGTCGGAAGGCGTTGCCGGTACGCAAGGAGGGGATGGGGCTAAGCGGACAATACATGCCTGCCTTTAAGACGCCTTCTTTGCAATACCTTGCGCCCGTTGGACGTACTCATGCGCTTGCGGAAACCGTGCACCTTGCTGCGCTGGCGCTTTTTGGGTTGGAACGTTCTTTTACTCATATGACTCACGCTTTCTATAAAGATTCGTACAGTTATTGTATAATTAACCTATACGCATCGGGCATTATATGCCTTGATTTACAGCTCGTCAATAAGGGGTAAATGAAATGCACATCCTCAAACAACTCAAAACCAAAAAAGGCCGTGACGAAGCGGGTTTATTTATCGTGGAAGGGGAGAAATGCGTAGCCGAAATCCCCGATGGGTGGGAAACCGTGCGCTATATTGCTTCTCAGGGTTACGCCGACGCTAACGAAACGGAAATCGCCCGATATAAAAAAACCGCGCCGTTGGAAATCCTCCGCGACGCGTTGTTCGAAAGTTATGCCCCCGCGCAAACGCCGCAGGGGATTATTGCCTTATGCAGGCAACGGAAGTTTGCCATGGATGATTTGATCCCCGCGGGATTAACGGTTAAAACGGATTCTTTTTATATCGTAGGCGAATGCTTGCAAGACCCGGGTAATGTCGGCACGCTTATCCGTACCGCGGCGGCGGCGGGCGCAAGCGGGGTGATCCTTACCGAAGGAAGCGCGGATATCTATAACCCCAAGGTCCTGCGTGCCGCCGCCGGAGCGGTTTTACGTTTGCCCATCGTCACCGATGCCTCCCTTTCGGAGACTTGTACCGAATTTCGGTGTAAATCCATTCCCCTCTACGCAGCCTCCCCCCGCGGCGACGTACTTCCCTATGAATTGGATATGAAAAAGGGCTTTTGCCTCCTGATAGGAAACGAAGCCCATGGTCTTTCCGATGAAGCGGTTTCATGCGCCGACGCGCTTGTGCGTTTGCCGATGTTAAACGCAACCGAATCGCTCAACGCCTCGGTGGCGGGGAGTATACTTTTATATGAAGCGGTACGTCAGCGCACGTGTAAATGACTTTTGTTTAAATCCTAATACACCAACACCGAACGCACGTCCTGACCCTTAAGTACTTCGCGTCCGCCAAGCCCCGCCAATTCGATGAAGAACAGGTTCGCTGCGACGACCCCGCCCATTTCCTCGACGAGTTCCACCGTCGCTTTTGCCGTACCGCCCGTGGCGAGCAGGTCGTCCACGATGATGAACCGTTTGCCCGGTTCGATCGCGTCTTTGTGTATTTCAATCGTCGCGGTGCCGTATTCCAGCGCGTATTCCTTGCGCGCCACTTCGGAAGGCAGCTTGCCCGTCTTACGCACGGGTACGAATCCCTTGCCCAGTACATAGGCCATCGGCATCCCGAAGATGAAACCGCGCGATTCCGGCCCGAGGATCGCGTCGTATTCCAATCCGTCCAAGGCTTTGATCATCGCGTCCACGCTGCTGCGCATGGCTGTCGGGTCTTTCAGAACCGTCGTAATATCCCGAAACAATACGCCGGGAATGGGGAAATCTTGGATGTTCCTCACGTAATTCTTTAAATCCATTACGCATCCACCTTTTTATTCATAATATTTGCAAAACAGGAAATACTATCTTGCATACGTATTATAACTTATCCAAGGAGGAACGACCATGCCAAACCAAGACATTTGTTGCAACGTAGTCGATTGCCGCTTTAACGACCAAGCCAACCATTGTAACAAGGGCTCCATCACCGTAGGTTGCACCACGCCCGATCCGCATAACAAATGCGATACGGAATGCGACTCATTCGAAGAGTGCTGCTAAGGCTGATCTGAACAAAGGGTGGCTTGGATAACGTAGGTTTTACCCTGCGATAAAGCCGCCCTTGTTTTTATTGTAAGAACCAACGCCGGCGCCGTACGCTCTATAGCGACGTCCTCGTCCGATTGGGTGATTTCGGTCACCGCACGGTTTATCTTTAAGTGTATGCCGCCGTCGTTTTCCCATGTAGGGTCGGACACGGCGATGGTCAGGCGGCCGTCGTGTTCATGCAGCAATACGGAAGCGGGGTTGTCGCTCGTTACACCGCATACGGTGTGCGCTTCCCAAAAATTGATGCCCGTAACGCCTGCGCCGTCGTCTTTAACGGCTTGGGCTTTATTTGTATTTTCAACGATGGTAAACGACGGAAATTCCGCCGTTCTGCGGGTTTCCTCGGCGGCGGCGCGGGGAAGGAAGACGTAGGCGTATTCATCCCCACACGGGTTCTTGCCGTGGTTATGCCATAAGGTAAAGAAGGTATTCGTTTCCGTGCCGCGGGAATGCCCGATCGCTTGCCAATCGCCCGTGCGCTTTTCGATTACGCGGTGCAGGTTAAGCGGCTGCGGGAAGATATAACCGCCCCACGGCAAATGCATGAACCCTTCCCCCGAAATTATATTTATATCGCCGTTTATACGGCGGTTTTCGATAATGGTTTCGATATCGCGGCCGTCATGGCTGTTAATGTCCGCGCCGAGGCAAATGATTTTGCCGTCCGACATAAACCAAGATTTCTTCGCCTTAAGTGAAACGCCGTACGCCGACAATTGGTAACCGCAAATCGCATAACCGCCGTATGCGACACCGCCCGCCCAGGCCTCGCCGGAATAAATAAATTCGCTTGCGCTCGCGGCCTCACGGTCGGCGCGCCGTACGGTATCGACGGTCGTGCCCGGCAAACGGTAGGGGTCAACGGTGGCCCAATACCCTTCGTCGTAATGGCCTAAGGCATCGGCGTCATAAAAACACGTCATGCCTTCGTTGATATACCACGAACGCAGGCTTTCGCCGTGGATGCTTTCGTAGTATTTGTTCCGCGCGGAATTCATGGCGACGTTAAAGGCGTAGCCCGGTCGGAACTGAACCGCTCTCGCCGCCGCGGCGAATACCTGCGCGTGCGTGAAGTCGTATATCGGTTCAATGCCTTCGTCGTCCAATAATTGCGCCATGCGTACCGTGGCGTTGATGGAGAGCCGCTGGTTTTCTTCGTGGGGGTAAGAAAAGAAATCCAAAAAACCGTCGCCTTTGATCCATCCCTTCACGACCGATTTCAAAAAATCCTTTTCATCGCCGCCGAAAGCCTCGGACAACCCGCAAACCGCGCATGCGATGCGGTGTCCCATCATGTGCGATTGCAATAATTTACGTGAAATCTCGCGGTCCTTTACAAAATCCATCACTCCCCCGCGGAACATAACGGGTATATACGAATAACGCAGCCAATGCCGTATCCGCGCCATGCGTTCGGGTGTAAACGCCCAAGGGGTGCCGTGTACCGCGTTGCATATAAAAGGAAGGTTCTCCAACAACGCCGTACCGTAGCCGCCCGTATGCGCCACGCCTACGTGCTGCATGAACGAACCGTCCGGGTAAAAACCGTCGAACAAGTCCATGTAGTTTTTCGTTCCCTCAACCATGTTCAAACCGCCCGCGAATTCAAAAACTTCGTTTAAACCGTCCATGGCGTATCGCATCGTTTCATCGTCTTTGTTAAGCGCGGCCAAAATGATATAGATGAAGCATTTTTCCAAACGGTTAACGCCGTAGGTCTTGCCCCATTCGCTTGTGCCGAAGTCATACCCGTAGGGGTTGTACGCAACGTATGCGGCCAACCAGCCTTTTCGCTGCGCGTCGGAAAGGTGTTCCTTCATTAAAATCAAACAATAACACAACGCCAATCCGCAGGAAATCTCTTTAAACCACCAATCGCCCGTATTTTCCATGACGGCAATATTCGGCGAATAACGGTGCTTGCTTATATATTCCAATCCACGCAGGACCTCCCCGCGCAGGGTGTCGTCGCGGTAAAGCGCCGTACCCTTCTGCGTATACGCCATGCCCATCGCCGCCAGCATTTTAAGGCACGAAGCCGTTTGCGCGTGTTGATGCGTATCGCGTTCGAGTTCGTCCTTTAGGGTTTGACGGTACGTAAAAACCCGCGCGTCGATTTCGTTCAGCACAAAAGCGATGCGCGGGTCGTTTGCGTTATATTCGCCGCCGATGAGGTATTGCCTCGCGTTTTCCAACAACCGATCGTATGGGTTCATAATCTTCTCCGATATACGCGTTTTACCCGCAGTATAACACGGGAATAGCGGCATCGTCTCCGCGAAATATTATTCCCGCGGCGGATTTGCGTCAAAATCGGGTCAATTCAAATATCGGTTTACGTCCTTTGCGGTGATGCCGGGGTGCAGCGCGATGTTAAGCGCGCTTGCGATGACGTGCGCCAGCCGCCCGATTACGGCGTCCACTTCCTTGGGGGTGACGAACATATTACCCGCGTCGGGGTCAAGGACGCCCTTGATTAATTCGTAGCGTTCCTCGTTCCCCATTTCGTCCAGCATATTGATGAACGCGTCATCCTGCGATACGGATTGGCGGAGGGCGCGGAGCATATGGTCCATCGTGTCATTAACCAGCGTCGCCGCGTCCACCACCGTGGGTACGCCGATGGCGATTACGGGTACGCCCACGGTTTCGCGGTTGATGGGTGCGCGCTTATTGCCCAGCCCCGCGCCGGGGTTGATACCCGTATCTGAGATTTGGATGGTCGCGTTGATCCGTGACGTTTTGCGGGCGGCAAGCGCGTCGATGGCGATGATCAGATCGGGGCGGATACGTTTGGCGACGCCCATGATGATTTCGGCGGTTTCGATACCGGTCAGGCCCATAACGCCGGGGCGCAACGCGCTTACGGAACGTACGCGTCCCTGCAGCTCCCGCGGCATGGCTTCGTGCAAATGGCGCGTGACCAACATCCTTTCGCATACCTGCGGGCCCAAGGCATCGGGCGTTACCTGCCAATTACCCAAACCGACGACCAAGATACATGCATCATCCCGCAAGGGATGCAGTATACCCAACTTACGCGCGATGATCTTACTGATCTCCTCGTGGGCTTGCGGGTCGGATTCCTTCATGCTCGGGGATTCCAGTGTGATGTAATTGCCGATGGGTTTGCCCATGGCCTTTACGCCCGTTTCGTCGGCGATCCTGACCCACGTGACGGTGATGCCGTGCGATTCGTGTTCCTCCGAGGTGACTTCCACGCCGTTTAATTCCCCCGATTCGCTTTGCAATTGTTCGCAGGTTTCCAACGCCAGGTCGGTGTAATAATTGGGAATCGATACCGTTCGTTTCATATATACTCCCTTGTAAAAAAGTGATTTTACTTTTATTATGCCTGTTATTACCGCAACCCATTCGCAAATCCCGGGGGTGTGCAGTGAACAACGGATTATCCAAAGGCAAATTAATCGTAATCGTTTCTATAATAGCCGTGTTGTCGGCTGTATTAATCACCGCGATGGTTTTTTTCTCGCCGAGGCCGGCAACGGAACGGGAAGCGGACGGCGAAATAAACGGAACCGGTCATTATACGGATCCCGCGTACCCAAGCGCGGAACCCGACCCGACGGAACCGGAACCGACCGGCGAGGTATTGCTCTTCGCCCCTGCCGCGCTCGGCGGTATACAAATCACCCCCCTTTCCGCAAGCGAACGAGGGGTTTCCTTGGATTCCGCTTTCCTGATCACATCCGATGTTAAAACACTGACCGCCGAACATTTGGAGGCGTACCTTTCCGTACCGTGCGGTGAAGTCTTTACGGTGGAGGAAAACGACGGCGGTATATTTACGTTACGCTTCGGCAGCCTGTTGGCACACCACCGTATATATAACTTTGTTTACGGCCCTTCGGGGTACACGCCCGCGTCCCACGCCTTCCAAACGGTTGATCGTTTCCGCATTACGGCATCCTCACCCGCCAACGCTTCCTTTGATATCCCGACGAACGCGGGGATAGAGATTACCTTCAGCCAACCCTTGGCGGGTGATTTTGAAGACGCGTTTAATATCTATCCGTCCGTGCAGGGGCGCTTTCACCAACGGGGCAATACCCATATATTCGCGTCGTCTTCCATGCAACCGGGTACGGCTTACACCGTCACCATCCGCCAAGGGCTCACAAGCGCGGAAGGCGAAGTGCTGGACGAAGACTATACGTTTACGTTCGTTACACGCTGGGGGAGCGGTCAAACACCCTCGTTTTCCTTGCGGGGCGAGGCGTACGAAACCTTTCTGCCGTGGGATGAGGTCTTTATCGCGTTGGATATTTCGCGGAATTTTACAGCCCGGAATTTTACCGTTTCCGTATACGAACTGTATACGGCGGCGCATTTCATCGACTTTAAGGGGACGCATACCGGCACACGCGTCGCCGAATATGAGATAACGGCGGTCGAAATCGACGTGTCCGAATGGCAGAGCCTGTTTTACTTGTTCTTGGGCGAATCCCTGCCCGAAGGTTATTATGTGGCCGAAATACGCTCCACATGGTCGACTTCCCGTGAAGTTGTGTACAAATTTATCCAAATCTCTTCTTTGTCGGTCTATTCTTTGGCCATCGCCGGGGAAGCGATATTTTGGGTACACGATGCCGTAACCGGTTTGCCGGCTGAGGGTGCGCGGATACAGGTCGGGGAGGGGCACTCCTTCCTTACCGACCGCGAGGGCATCGCCATTACCTCCACCCGCCAAGACAGCCGTACGCCGATCCTCATCGAATACGGCGAAACCCTCCCCTTCGCATACGCTCAACCCACCTTCGGGCGAAGGCCGTTGTTAGCCTCCGACCGCTTCCTTTTTTATATGTACACCGACCGCCCCGTTTACCGTCCCAATGATACGGTGGACGTGTTCGGCGCGGTGATGCCGCGTTACGGGCATACGCATCTTCCGACGGACAGGTTTACCCTGCACATCGGTGACATGATGGAAATCCCCATCGAATTGGACGCGTTTAACGCCTTCGCGCTGCGTGTCCCCGTCACGGGTATGTTCGGCTGGCCCGAAATCGAGGTCCGCGCGAACGGCGAACGCCTAATGTCCGCGTGGCCCCAATTCATCGATTACGCCAACCACGCATTCGTTCTGCGGGGCGAATGGGACAAAACCGCCTATGACATAGACGAATACGCGTTTATCGAATTGAACGTCACATCCTTTGCGGGGATGCCGATAGAAGGCGTCGTCCTGCGTATGGACGAATTATCCTTCACAACGAACGAAAACGGCGTCGCTTCGGGATCGATGCGTACGGAACGCGCCGAATGGAGGTCCCATTGGATGCCGTATTGGGAATACCATTGGATATGGGCGTCGGGTGACGCGCAAGTATCCCAAGGTATCCCCGCGCCGCGTATCATTGCGCCGAGCGACATCATGCTGGAGCATGAATGGGACGGGACATCCCTTATATTAAATGCCAATAAAATCCTCGTCGATCGCTTGGACGCGCACCATCGCGACTTACCTCCGTGGACGTCCATCGACACCGATACGTTCCGCGGGGAATCGGTTGACATCGAATTCACGATCCGCGTAACGCGTAACGTAACCACCCGTACCATACGCAGCCAACGCTACGACCATATCAACCGCCGTACGGTGACGACCTACACCTATACGACCGCCGTCGAGCCCAACTACCGCACCATCCGCGGGCACACGGTAAACGGCCAAGCGATCGTTATCGGTTTACCGCGTTCGGATGACCCCATGATTAGGTACGACTTCGATATCACATACGACGATACGCGCAAGCTGGCATCCACGGTACGGGTTTGGAGCAACTCCCTATACACGAGCCAAGGTGCGGGGGATACGTCCATTAGGTTTTTTAATTTCGAACCGGAGGAAAATCCATTGCGTATCGGCCAAACCACACAGGTCTCCCTTACGGAAGGGCGTATTTGGCACGGATGGGACGGAACGGTCGGTGAAACGACCCCCATCGAAAACGGGCGTATATTGGCGGTGATGGTGAATAACGACGGGATCCTTTCCGTCAACACGGGAAGCCCCTCGGGTGTACCGATAACCTTTACCGAGGCTTGTATATATAACACGCTCGTAATGGGGGCATACTTCGACGGGCGTTATATTTTCCCCGTCACCAACCCCGCGACGCTTACCTTCGACACAATCGAACGGGAAATCGAAATCGATTTGACTTTTTGCCGCGAAGGATACAAACCCGGCGACGAAGTGACGCTTGATATCGTATCCGCCCCGCACGCGCAGGTGTTGATCAGCGTGGTTGACGAATCCGCTTTTTTGGGCAGATGGAACGATGCTGATTTTTTACCGCGTTTTTACCAAAGCGCGCGGTTATCTATATGGTCGTTTAACCATTCCCAATTCGCGTCGCATACGCAGCATGAATTCGGCGGCGAGGGTTATCATAACGGTTGGGGGGGTGATGGCGGCGATGGCGGCATTGACGACTTCCGCGACGATTTTACGGATAATCCCGTATTCGAATTGATACGAACCGACGCAAACGGAAGGGCATCCCTCACATTTATATTACCCCATCAGGTAACCTCGTGGCGGGTGACGGCGATCGCGCTAACGCCCGACGGTTACGGCGGGGACGTACGCGAGCAAGTGATTTCCGCGTTGGATTTCTACGTGGATTTATTATTAACAACGGAATACATCATCGGCGACGACATTGCGGCTGCGGCGCGGGTACACGGCACACGCGAGCCGGTGGATTTTACCTTCGAAGTCCTGCAGGACGGCGTATCGCTCTATACCCATCGGCAAACCGCCGCCCGCCGTACCGAATTTAATGCGGGCAAGCTGCCGATCGGCGAATATATAATGCGCGTGACCGCCGTATCAGCCCATTACCGCGACGCGGTGGAGCTGCCCTTCAGCGTTGTCCGCAGCGACCTGATCATCGAAAACCGCATACGCGGGCAATTATCGCCGGAATCAAACGAGTTAAATCCCGCAACGCTGACCATGCGTGACCTTCCGGTACAGGTATCGCTGACCAACGCGGCCATACGTCCGCTTACGCGAATCCTGTTCGAAGCGGGTGACGCCCGTTCCCCCCGTACGGATGCGCGGGCCGCCGCGGCGTTTACGCATGAATTCTTTACCGGGGAAGCCGACCTCGGTGCGTTTCGCGCCGGAATCCATCACCATACGGGCGGCATACCCGAAATGATTTACGGAGACACCGATACAAGCGACGGTATCTATTACACCGCACGGTTCGCCGCTTCTTTTCCCGAGTTCGTCAATCCCCATGAAATACGGCGTTTTATACAAGCGGACGGGTCCCGCCGCGCAACGTCAGCCACGGAGCGCGCCGCGCGGTTGCTGGCATTGGCGGCTGTCGGCGACCCCGTGCTTTTATGTATCCAAAATGAAATTACGCAATTGGGAGAAGGGGATTATTTCGCATGGTTGTACCTGACCGCCGCGTTGGTCGCGATCGGCGACGATACGGGCGCGAAGCGTTTATATACGGGCGCGTTAATACCGCCGCCCGCCGCCATAAGCGAACAGGAACGCGAAACGTCGGGTACGTTGCGTTTATTTATCCAAACCGCGTTGGACCCGCAAGCCGCGTTGGATTATATCAACCGCGGGACCCCCAACCGATTCGTTTCGGACATACCCGAACGCGTCAACTTCGTACGGCGGGTAACATTATCGGGCGGCACCGTTTCCGAAATCGGCTATTTCCTGCATGGCGAAACCCGTACGGTACGCTTAGAGAATTTCGACCGCCACCACCTGTATATTACGCGGGGGCAATTTGAAGCATTGGATTTGACCCCCATCAGCGGTGAAACGGAATACCATATCACTTTCTTCGGCTACGACCATACCCATTGGGACGCGGAGCACGACCGAATCGATATCCGCCGCACGGTCACCCCCGCGCAAAACGGCCTGTACCGCGTAGAAATGCGCGTTAATCTGCCGCCCGACGTTACCGGTTCGTTTGTTATTTATGACCGCATCCCCGGCAACATGCGTTTTGCGCCCGCACAGCAGCGCTGGCAACGAGGTTTCTTTTTCTCCGTCCGCCATACGCAACGGCAGCTGGTGGAGATTTCTTTCTTCTCAAACCATCAAAGCACGTCCACCCGTGTGTTCCATTATTTCGTATCGCCCCTTTTTAACGGGGATATGGCGACGGGTACGACATACGTCATCAGCCGCGACGCAAACAACCCCGTATGGGGGATGACAAGGTAAAAAAGGGTCGCGCTTAAAAATTAAAGTTGTCCGGGTCGGGGCCGCCGCGTTCGTCGCGGTTTAACGCGTCGATGTCGGCGACTTCCTCCGCGGTCAGCTCAAAGTCGAAGATATCGAAGTTTTCCTTTATCCGCGAGGGGTTGGCGGATTTGGGGATGGTGATCACGCCCAACTCGATATTCCAGCGCAGGACGATTTGCGCAGGGGATTTGCCGTATTTTTCGGCAAGCCGTTTGATGGCTTCGTTTGCGAATATCCTTTCTTGCAACGGACGGTTGCCGCCCAGCGGGCTCCATGCTTGCGGCGCGATATTATTTTCGCGGCAAAAGGTAATCAACGGTTTTTGTGTGAGGAAGGGATGCATTTCGACTTGGTTAAGCGCGGGCGTTATGGTCCACGCTTTTTTTATGTCCTCGATATGGTGCGGATGGAAGTTGCTGACCCCCACGGCGCGCGCCTTGCCGGATTTATAAATCCTTTCGAGCGCAAGCCACGCTTTTTCGTAATATCCCGCGCACGGCCAATGGATGATGTATAAATCCACGTAATCCAAACCCAGCCGCGAAAGCGATATGTCAAAGGCTTCCTGTACGTTACCGCTGCGTTGGTCGCCGTTACCCAGCTTCGTCGTAAGGAAGATATCATCGCGGGGGACGCCCGATTCGCGGATGGCTTGGCCTACCGAGGCCTCGTTGTCGTACCCCGATGCCGTATCGATACTGCGGTAGCCCGCTTCGATGGCGTACCTGACCGTATCCGTGCATTGCGGGCCTTCGGCCAAGCCATACACGCCAAAACCCAATAAAGGCATGATGATGCCGTTGTTTAGTATCGCGTACTTCATGCGTTCATCTCCTTAATAAAAGTGTTATGCATCCCAATCGATATACCCCATCACGCGTGCCAGGGCCACAACCATCGACACCGCCTCCATATGGCTGGCGGCGGCGTTGGGGCGCAGGGTCGCGTCGGGGAAACCGATGAAAATCCCGTGGTTGAGCGCGGTCTGGACGCCCAGTACAAAATGCGTGGCGATGTCGCGGTAGTCCGTAAAATACAAGGCGAGCGGGCGGTCCTGCGGCGGGAGGACGGGTACGCTTCGATTGATGGCTTTGGCGATCATGGTGATCATTTCCTGTCGGGTGATGGGTTCGTTCGGGCGAAACGTTTCCTCCCCGTCCAACAAACCCGCATACCGCGCGCGTGATACGGCGTCATACGCCCCGTGGCTTACGGGTATGTCGTTATAGAATTCGGGGATAAAACCGGACGACGGCAATTGCAACGCGAAGGAAAGCAATTGCACAAAAACCCCGCGCGTGAGGATGCTGCCGGGGTTAATCCTACCCCCCACAGGTTGCACCAATCCCTTATACGCCGCGGTATTGGCGGGTACAAAACCCCAACCCGGAAACGGTACGTCGGTAACGACCGTGCCGTTGTTAACGATGCCGTGCACGCCCGTATAAATGGAGCGGATCACCACCCCATCGTCCCCGTAAGCCCGATGCGGTGCGAATTCCATACGTGACGGCGAAGGGTTAAACCAAAACGCGCCGTACCGCAGGATACCCGCAGGCGGCATGATCATCTGCACCCATTCGATCGGCCGCGTAAATTCCCGCACGGTGAAGAATACGTGCAGGTCGGAGCGGCGTATCAACTCAATCGTCACATCCACCAACGGCGCCAGTGCTTGGCCGCCGGGGAAGGTGTTTTGTATACGTTCGTTGAGCCGTGTATTTTGGCTCATGTCGGTTAAGGTTATCCGCACGTAGACTTGGTCGTATTCCAACCTTTGTTCGGCGATGGCGGCCTTCGCCCCGCGAAGGATATCCAGTAAAAACGTAGGGAAACGCAGGGAACCCAAACGCGTCTGCGCTTCGATGATCGCATGGGGATACCGCCACGCCAAAAATTCCAGCACATCCGCGCGCAGCCAAAAGGACGCCCTGCCGCCCTGTACCGCGGGGCGTATAATGCCCCAACCGTTGTCCAGCCCCAGCGCGTCCAACCGCAGGGGTGCCGCACCCCCCATAAAAATGACGGTGTCGTCCGAGGATGGCGGGTTAAGCAGGCTCATGTCCAAACCCGCCCCGGGTTGCGGGTCCTCGCGTGTGGGTATACGCGTATCGATGATTTCCAACAAAAAGTTGGGGCTTGCCCCCTGCCGCATATCAAACGTTAGCGGCCATTCCCCGATGGGCAGCTGCCGCAGGAACCGCGTATGGATTTGGAAGCCGTCGTTCGCAAGCAACGTAAAATCGACGCCTTCGATCAAGCGGTAGTTGCCGTACATGACGGCACGCAGCGAATGCTCGTTGGCGTTGAGGTTCATTTGGATATCACGATGTTGTAAAAGATTTGCGGGGTTTAAGTCGAATACCGCCCGATACCGCCGCAGCGTCGCGCTGGGTTGGATCGGCGGCAGGGTAAAAAACGTGGGGGAAATACCGAGGGGTTGCCCGCCGCGCAGTACGTTACGCGCGGGAAGGGTATCCGGGAGCGTAAAAACCGTCGCGTTTTCGTTTGCCCACATCGGCGTACCCGAAATGGGCAGTACGACCAACGTATCACCCATCCTGCGCGGCGTACCCGCCCGCAAGCCCGCGGGCAGACCGATTACGCGGAAGTCCTGTTCGAATATCTCCGGCAGGAATACGGCGGAACGGAGCGAAAAACGCACCTCACCCGCGGCGGGGACACCGACGAATAATTCATCCAACCCTTCCAATTCGACCACAAGTACACCGACGGAGAAGGTCAGCGTAAACGCACGTACCAAATCTTGGGTGGCGTCGCCGTTGTCATCGGCATCGACCGTACCCCGTACGGTTACCGTACCTTCGCTCCATACCGTCAATATATTGCCGATAAGCTCCCTTTCATCGGCGGATACCGTGCTGCTGATTATTTCCCAAGTGATGTCGCCCGGTCCGGGGATGGCGTTGGCCGGATGGACCGTAACCAATCTCCCCAAGTCAAAGGGCACCTGCAACTGTCCCGCGGTGGTATCCAACGTAAGGTTTACGGCGGGTACGGGTACGGGCTCCTCGGCATCGCTGCCCCTCACCGTTACGGGAGCGAATAAAAGCGTAAAAATAAAAACGATAAAAACCAACGGGAAACCCTTTATATTTTTCATCGGCATTCCCTCCGTAAAAAGCATTGTACTTTACAGCAATAGGATTTACAAATATATATCGGCATATATAATAGTGGGCAAGCATAACGGGGTGATTGGAAGCAAAGGGGGGTTGTACATAATGACGCGGGACGCCGTAAACGAAAGGGAACTCCGAGCCGACGCCGAACAGGGCGACGCCTTAGCCATGCTCCAATGGGGCAATTATCTGATGTCGCAAAAGAAAACGGACGAAGCGGTCACATGGTGGGAAAAAGCCGCCGAAGCGGGACGCGCGGGCGGTGCATATAATTTGGCGCGGTATTATTCCGGCTTGGACACGGGTAAAGGCGACGCGTTAAAGTTGCAAGAATGGTTGAACCGTTTGGCGTACGCCCACAACGATGGTTGGGGTATGATACAACTGGGAATTATCCTGTGCGGCGGCACCCACCAGATATGGAAGAAAACGATCCCGCACGACGCGTTTACCGTGCAACGCAACATAGAGGAAGGGCTCCGATTAATTACGCAGGGCGTCAAACGTGCGGAAGCCACGACGAAGGACCTCACCCTGTACGACTACGACGCGGCGGCGGAAGTGGTGCGCGCGTATTCAGGCCCGCTGGGCATCGAAGTATTAAAATTAGCCTTGGCATATAAAACGAAAGCCCGCGGGTTGATTCCCCCGGGCTATACCGCCATGTCCGACGCGGCGAGCAACGTTATTTCGCAATTACAGCGTGAAATCGCCCACCAACCCGCCACGGTCCTCCCCACGCGGGTTGAGGTTATCCCGCGTACGGCTTCGGGCGAACCCCCGCGCGCGCCTACGCGTGTCATGGCCGCGCCCATGCCCGCGCCGCGTGCGCGTACCGTCCCGCGCCACGTCCCGCCCCCCAACGATATCAAACGGCGTGACCCGCGCGCAGGCTTCGGCTTGGGGTTGCAAATAGTGCTTGCGATCGTTTTTATGATTGTGATGGGATGTATCCTGACCATGGGTTTTTTCGACTTCGAAAGAGAAACCTTCGAAGATGCCGTTAGGTTACGCGTTACGCTGTACGGCATACTTGCGGTCGCGGCAATCGTCATCGGCGCGGTCAGCATCGCATACCGATGGGGTGCGCTGGGGTCGGGTAAGGGGATATCCACGTTGGTGGCGTTGGGCGGCGTTTACGCGGCGACGGTCAACGTATTTGACGAATTGGTGGGCGAAGTGTTGAGCCGCGCGGTATGGGAGCTTGCTTTCAGCGCGGTGGGCGTCGCCGTAACCACGTCCGTAATCGCAGGCATCCTGATGTGGATCGTCACGAAAATTTACGATAACGCCATGATTACCCGTATGGGTAAGTTGACTTTATATGTACTGATGGCCGCGTTGTTCGGCGGTGGGATGCTGTATTTGTTGTGGCACGTCGTACCCGAGAGCATTTTCGCGGAAGTGTTGATTTCCCCCTTCAGGTCCGCACCGTTTGTATGGCTTGCGTTGCTGCCCGGTACGTTGCTTATGCGCTGGGCGGAGGATGTGTAGGCCGTTCCCGCAGCGCGTTTAACGCTTCCTTAATCTTTTTTTCCACCCCGTTTTCGGAGGGCCGGTAATAAATCCGGTCCTTTACTTCGTCCGGAAGATATTGCTGGCGTACGTAGTGGCCGGGGTAATCGTGGGCGTATTTGTACCCTTCACCGTGGCCCAACGTATTGCCGAAACCCGGATCACGCAGATACGGCGGTAATGATTTGATCTGAACGTTTTCCACATCCCGCATGGCCTCGACGATGGCGTTGTTGGTTGCGTTCGACTTTGGCGCGCAAGCGATGTAGATGACGGCTTGCGCCAAGGGGATGCGTCCTTCCGGCAGGCCGATAAATTCCACGGCTTGCGCCGCCGCCTGTGCTACAAGCAAGGCGTGCGGATCGGCGTTTCCCACATCCTCCGCGGCGCAGATCACGATACGGCGGGCGATGAACCTCGGGTCCTCCCCCGCGTAGATCATCCGCGCCAAATAATATAACGCCGCGTCGGGGTCCGAACCGCGCATACTTTTTATAAACGCGGAGATCGTGTCGTAATGGTTGTCTCCGTTTTTATCAAAAAAAAGCGTCCGCTTTTGTATACAGGCGGACGCCACTTCCAAATCGATGATGATACGCCCGTCGGCTTGCGGTTCCGTGGTCAGCGCGGCGAGTTCGAGTGCGTTTAACGCGGCGCGGGCGTCCCCGTTGGCGCGGTCGGCGAGGAACACGAGCGCATCGTCCGTCGCCGTTATCCGAAGGTACCCCAAGCCCTTTTCACCGTCGGCGAGCGCACGCTTAAGTAATAGGGATATCTCTTCCCGACTCAACGGGAACAGCTCAAAGATCATCGAACGTGAAACCAACGCTTTGTTTACTTCGAAGTAAGGGTTTTCCGTCGTGGCGCCGACCAATACCAACGTACCGTCCTCCACGAAGGGGAGCAACGCGTCCTGCTGCGCTTTGTTAAAGCGGTGGATTTCGTCGATGAACAGAATCGTGCGTTTCGCGTACAGCTCAAGCGCGGCCTTCGCGTCGGCGATGGCGCGCTGTATGTCCTTTATCCCCGCCGAGGTTGCGTTGATTTGCGTAAATACGCTTTGCGTGGCGTTGGCGATAATCCGCGCGAGCGTCGTCTTTGCCGTACCGGGCGGGCCGTACAGGACAAGGCTCGCCAAGCGGTCGGCCTTGATCGCGCGGTACAGGAGCGTGTTCGTACCGATGATATGTTTTTGCCCCACCCATCCGTCCAAATCGGTCGGGCGCATACGCGCGGCGAGCGGGGCTGTCTTTTTAAACGTTTCGCGGTTGGCTTCGAATACATCCATGCACTAGATATCGTCCAGCGCGGCCAGGAATTCGATATCCGCTTCATCCACCATGACGGTAAGCCCCGTGAAGATGGCCTCCAGCATCCTGTCTTCCTCCGTACGCGGTTGGCGTTGGTGCAGGCGGTACCAATCCTCGGCGTTCGGCTCGGTGCGCTTGATGATATGGATGCCGAAATCCGTCCGTACCAAGCCGCTGATCTCACCTATGGCTAAGGAAAGCGTCCCATCTTCGAATTCGGGCATCATGTCACCCAAGGTAAAGGAATATCCTTCGGGGAAGCTCATGATACCGGGGTCTTGCGTGTAGGTGTACATCAATTCATCGAAATCTTCGCCCGCCAATGCGCGTACCAGGATTTCGGACGCAAATACCTCAGCCTCGGCTTCGCTGTCGAATTGGTCGAACGCCGCCAAAATATGTTTCGCGCCCAGCAACGTCGGTACGCGTTCTTCTTCCGGCATAAACGATGCGAAACGCGTAAATTCCGCCGGGGTCGTTATGATCAACGTGATAAGGTTGTCCAACAGGATTTGCGCTTCGAAGAAGTCCTTCATATGGTTTTCATCCCGAAAGCCGCTCTCCTGCATCAGTCTGTTAAATTCATCCCGTCCGAAATGTTCAATCAGGCGTTCGATTTCGCCGTCGATCATGGCGTAGTCGAAATCCGTAAGCGCGATACCCAACGACCTGGCAAAATCGGAAGTCACCGTTTGGAAGGCTACCTCACGTACCGCCCTTTCGCGTATGGCGCGCCCGAAAGTGACGCCGGGCTGGTATTCGCGGCTTTCATCGATCACCCAATCGTTGTACATGAAGAAGTATTCCCATTCCATCATTTCTTCCGCATAAGGCAGGTGGATACGCACCTCGCTTGCCATCACGTTTGTACCGTTGACCCGCGCCACGACGAAATCGTCGCCGTCCTTGCGGCCGCATCCCGCCAACGCAAGCAAAAATAAGATAACCATACATCCGTTTATCAATAACCGTTTCATTCCGAATCCCTTTCCGTGTTCATTATTTTATATGGGTACATAAGCATTCTACATGAAATAACGCAATAAGTCCCGAATCAATTGCGGCAAATTTGCGGCACAATCGGATGGACGACAAAATCCTTGATCCCCACCTGCACCGAAACGATACCGTTGTATACGTTTGTCTCGATGCGGTAAGCGGCGTCCATTAAAAATCCCCCCGACGCGGAAACGCCCGCTTGTTCGACGGCTTGCGTATATACGCGGTTAAGCCCGAAGGAAATCCCTTTGATCCGAACGTCGCCGTTATTTTTATCGCGGAACGTAAAAATTAACGTGTTTTTTTCATCGATCACGCGGACGCGCTCCGTATATAAGCCGTACGTGACAAAAAGCGGCGCGGCGTTCCCCTTACCGAAAGGGGCAAGGGCCTCCAACTCGCGGGAAAGCTCCAGCGTTATCTCAACCGCTTCCAATACGCGGTCGATCTCATGTACAGGCAGGAAGTCTGCTTCGGTTAATATACAGCCGGCGTTCAGGGCTTCGCGCAGGAGGGGGATATTTTTTTCAGGCAGCGTAAGGCCCGCAGCCGCGGCATGCCCGCCGAAACGTATAAACAGGTCGCGATGCGTATGTAAAGCCTCAAATAAATTGTACGCGGGTATGCTCCGCCCCGAACCCTTCATGTTTTGCTCGCTCCGCGTCAGCATAATCGTGGGGCGTCCGGTAGTGTCGCGTATACGCCCCGCCACGATACCGGCGACGCTTTCATGGGCGTCGTCGTCAACCAGTATCAATACCCGTGGAAGCGGGTCGATTTGAGCCAAACGATCCAACGCACGGTCCACGCATTCCTTGGTCAAATCCTTACGTTCGTCGTTGAGCGTAACCAACTCCCGCGCGAGGGAAATTTTGTTATCGATATCGTCCGCCAACAAAAGCTCCACCGAAAGCTCCGCACTGTCCAACCGCCCGGTCGCGTTAAGGCACGGTCCCAAAATAAAACCTATACAAAACGCGTCGATGGTTTTATCCGAATAACCCCGCTGCGTAATGAGCGTACCCAAACCGGGGTTGATTGATTTATTCGTGTTAAGCACCGCCAACCCGCGGTATACGAGGGTGCGGTTTTCGTCCTTAAGGGAAACGATATCGCAAATACAAGCCATCGCGGCCAGCACGCACATTTCATTTTCCTCTGTGTAAGCCGTTCCGACCTTTTTGCACAACGCACCCGCCAGCTTATATACCAAACCCGCCGCGCATAATTCCTTAAAGGGATACCCGCAATCGGGTTGCTTGGGGTCCACCACAGCGGTGGCGGCGGGGATCGTTTCGCCCGGTTCGTGGTGGTCAATGATGATCGTTTCCATCCCGAGGGCGTTTGCGTGTCCGATTTCATCCACGGCGGAAATCCCGTTGTCCACGCAAATCAACAATTGCGTCCCGATTTCGGCCAAGTGGTTGACGGCGGACAGATTTAATCCGTAACCTTCCTCCACGCGGTGGGGCATGTAATAGGAAACGTCGCCCCCCAAACGGTGCAGTACGCGGTACAGGATAACCGTGCTCGTTACGCCGTCCACGTCGTAATCGCCGTAGATGACGATCTTTTCGTCCTCCGCGACGGCTTTGGCGATACGTGCGATGGCGGCTTCCGCATCCTTTAAAAGTAATGTATCGTGTAATGACGCGGCTTGCGGATATAAAAAAGCCTGCGCCGTTTTTTTTGTGCGCAAGCCCCGATTGGCCAATACATGGGCGGTTATTTCGGAAACGCCCAAGACCTGCGACATCAGCCGCAAATCCGCGTCCGTTTCCCGTAAGACCCAATTCTTATTCATCAAAAATGATTTCCCCGGATACGCCGCCCGTTTCTTCGTCAATCGTCAGCAACCCGTAGCTTGGGTTTTTGTCGTCGCGGGGGTTGGTTATGCTGCCGGGATTCATATAGAAAACGTTGCCGTCGGTAAACGTCTCCGCGATATGCGTATGGCCGAACAGGCAAATATCCGCTTCTTGTTCAAGGGCACGGCACGCCAAACGGTCGGTATTTTGATTTACGATATATTGGTTACCGTGTACCATAAGGATTTTACGCCTGCCCAAGGTCAGCAACCGTTCGTGCGGGGAAGACAGGGTATTATCGCAATTACCCGCCACAGCCAACAAGCGTAATTCCGTGCTGCCTTCGTGTTTTAACAAATCCCTGTCCAAGTCACCCAAGTGCAAAACGGCGTGTACCTCATCGGCGTATTTCACGAGCAAAGACTTAACACGTTCGCTTTGGCCATGCGAATCGCTGATTACTAAAATCCTCATGCGTATCCTTCCAACTTTCGCGCCATTTCCCGCATGGCTTTGCCGCGATGGCTTATTTCGTTCTTTTCCCCTTCGGAAAGCTGTGCCAGCGTCAACCCGCGTTCGGGTAAAAAAAAGAGGGGGTCATACCCGAAACCGTTTACCCCCGCGCATTCCCGCGCAACCGTTCCTTCCAGCGTCCCCGTCGCCGTAAGCACTTCACCGTCTGGCAACACGCAAGCCGCCACGCACACAAACCGCGCCGCACGCCCCTCATCCGGCACATTCTGCATTTGCTTAAGGATAAACGCGTTCCGCACTTCGTACGGCGTATCCGCGCCCATATACAACGCGGAATCCACACCGGGCAAACCACCCAGCGCATCGATGATCAACCCCGAATCATCGGCGAGCACGGCGTAGGCCTTATCGGCGGAATCGGCCCGCCCGCGTAAAAACGCTGCGGTTTCCGTCGCCTTCTGCACCGCGTTGTCCACAAACGTATTACCGTCCTCCCCGGGCGTAAATGTCAACCCAAGGTCGGCTAAGGAAAGCACGTCTATCCCCGTACACGAAAATAAAGCCCCTATTTCGCGGGCTTTATTTGGGTTATTGGTTGCGAGTACGAATACCACGGGGGGTTATTGCGGCTCGATTATGCCGTATTCCCCATCCCTGCGTTTATATACCACATTCACTTCGTCCGTTTGGCTGTTGCGGAACACGTAGAAGTTATGGTTAAGGAGTTCCATTTCCATCACGGCTTCCTGCGCGTCCATCGGCTTAAATGCGAAACGCTTCGAGCGGCTGATTTTGATTTCCTGCGGCGCGGTTTCCGCTTCGGGTTCGTAGTTGTCGATGAACGACACCTCTTCCTTGGTGGCTACATTACGGTTGCGGCGGTCGCGCAATCGGGTCTTATACTTCACCACTTGCCGCTCCAGGATATCCACGGCGGCATCCAAACAGTTGGTTACATCGGGGTCCGTCACTTCCGCGCGTAATACGCGCTTATGCATCGGTACGGAAACCTCCATCGTGGTGAGGTGCTTGTTTACGCTGAAGATGATGTGAGCCTCCGCGTTGGGGGGGAGCAGCTTTTCCAAACGGCTCAGCTTTTTGATCGTCCGTTCCTTTACGCCTTCGTTGACGTTCATGTTCCTTCCCGTAAAGACAAAACGCATAAAAATTCTCCTTTGGTTTTTATCTTAGAATCCTGTATCCGTAATGATGATGTCCAACATTACCATTAAATCGCCCATTGTGAAAGAGCCCCGCGGGTTTATCGCCCCGGTGACGAAGCCGATGTCCGCCGCTTTTAATATACTTTGTTGTAAAGCGGGCGCGGCGTCGTTGATCCCGATCACCATTTGCGGCGCGGTCATGGGTACGATGGCGCGTCGCGTACGCAACTCATAAAAGCGTACCAATATGTCAACCGCTTGCTCGTACGTAAGGGCCGACGGCGCGAGCATCCGCGCGCGTTCAAGGCTTTGCCTGTCTGCGGCGGAAAGGTTGGCACCCATCATCACGTTGCCTTGGTTATTGGCCAGCGCGTTTACGATATTGTTAAACGCGGCGGAACTGACCGCCATACGGGGATTGTACTCATGCATATCCGTAAAAGTCAACCGTGCCGTCACGCGTTGCATGGCGGGGAGGGAGGTATCATTGGGGAAAGCCGTCCGCGGAGCTTCACGCGAAACGGCGGCGAACGTACCGGGACGCAGGGTTTCCGTACGCATTCCCGCCGTGTCCTGCCAATTCGCCGTTTGCGGTGAAGTGAAGAACAATCCCGTGCGTACCGTACCGTCAGGCCCCGCAACGTGATCCGTTTGCGCGGTGACCCCGATGGCACGGGCGAAGTTGTTTAACGTAAGCGTGCGTTGGTGCGTAACCGCGGTAACGCTGAGGCGTTGGGGCAGCGACATATAACGGTTGTTTTGCGGCAACGCGGGTAAACCCGCAGCGTTTTCGTTGGTTTGCATCGCGATGCGGATTTCCGACCCCACACCCATATTCAACGCCCGTACCGCCGCGGTGTCAAACGCACCCGGCGGGATCGACACCATCGTATCGCCGAAGTCGATTTCCAACGTGATTCGCCGTTCGTCGAATGCGCGCAGGATCGTCCACGGGATGATCAATTCGCGGTTATTTACGGGCCATTCCGTTCTGCGCGCATACTCGGATAAATCGACCGTATAACGGTGCACGCGGCTGTCGATTAAGCGGCTGATAAAACGCTGGTCAGCTTGTTGGTCGGGTCTTCCGTCCGCGCCGATACGGTTTGTGCGGAATCGCCATTGCAACGCACCGTTAGCATATGTGATCTCCCAATCGTATTCGGGTAAAGGGAACTGTTCCGGTCGGAACGCGCCGTCGAAATCGTCCGCGCCGGGTGACGTCGAGAGTTCCATGTTTACCCACGGGGATTCCGCCCGACGCATCGTGAGCGGGTTGAAAGCGACCAACGCGGGGAGCGTAAACGTCACGGCGTCCAAGAAATCCGAATTGTCGGCCAATTGTATTTCATAGCTGTAGCTGCGCGCCGCGCCGCGTGTGACGGTCATGACCGTCCGCGCACGTGCGTAATAATGGCGGTTGTGGATCAAATCCGCGAAGCGGATGGCGTAATCACGTTCCCGCATGTTTGCGATATTAAGCACCTCTACCGAACCGCCGGTCGATTGGCCCCCCGAAGCGCGGGGCAGGGCGTGCGTCCTGTAATCCGAAATCGTGCGCGTCAGCAGGAAATTGATCGCATTCGATTCGATCGGTTCATATTCGGTGTTATTGGTCAAGTTAAACGCGTTAAGGTGCGCACCGCTCACCAAACCCAAACCGGGCGGCATGGGTGCGGATATATCCCTCGTTTGGATTTCGATGGGGTTGGACCAACCGGAATATATATTATCCGCGTTAAACGCCCGTATCCAAATATAATGAGCCGTATCGGGGAATAAGTCCTCGATCGTAAAATGATGGAACGGGTTACCCCCCACATTAACGAGGCGTTTTTGCCCGTCGGGATTTGCCGAGCTTTGCCACAATGCCTGTATATCATCCCAAGTAAGGTGCACGAACCCCGGATTGTCGGGATGCGCCAAAATCGATTCGCTCCAACGCAGTTCGTAACGGATTAACGTACGCGGGTCGGGGTTTTCGTCCCCTTGCACGCCCCAACGCACGCTTACCGCGCTGTCCGTCGCCGGGTCCCCGGGGAAGAGTACGGGCGTCGTGGGCGTCGGTATCGAAGGGATAAATTCATCGGGTACGGTTACGATTACATAAGTGGGGTATAGGGATAATAACGTCGGGTTCGACCCGGGGGCGGTATGGGGTTGGAAAAAAACCACGTACGCGGTGTTGGGTTTTAAAGCGGTGCCTTGAAATTCGGTGAAGGTATAGGAGGATGTCCCGAGCAGCGGGTTGGGGGTCGGCCTGCCGATGTGTTCCCACATATCGGTGTTTTCCTCCAAGAGGAGCCATTCGTCGCGGTATGCTTCAAAGGCGCCTTCCAGCGTCGTTTTTCCCAAAGACGCGCCGAAAGCCAAAACATCGGCGTGCTCAACTACGTGGATGCGGTAATGCATGTGGAATGCGTCCTGCACACGTAAAGGGAGCGGCCCGTTCGGGAAGTCGCCGATCCCCAAATAATCGAGGATCGCGTCCCGCGCTTCGTTTGCGAAAACGGAAAGCGAGGACGGATCACGGAACCGATTTTGACCCGCAGGCGTACGGTCGAGCATTTGGCTCCACAAAACGGAATCGCTTTGGATCATCGTGTTTAGCGACGCCCAATTACGTACGCCGGGGATTAATCGGGCGGCACTGCCGAAGAGCAATTCATCGTTGCTTTCACGTATACCCGCCGACGCGTACCAACGGTCCCATCCGCGTACGGGGTCGGGGTTCCCGATTTCCACATAACGCAGGTCCCAATCGAGGGTTATGGCGGGGTCTTCGTCGGGCAGGTTGGTAGCCTTACCGCGAAGGGGCGGTGCTTCGACCATCTCCGGTATAAGGTGCAAGTCATCCTCAGGGGGGATGTAGATTACGCCGAAGGACGGGGCTGAAACGGACGGCTCGAAAGCGTTTCCGCCCGGGTGGGGGCGAACGGCCTCGATACGCACGAAGTAAACGTTATTCGCGGTCATGGGGCGTAATTCCGTCACCGTCCCGGAGGGATTGACCCAAGTGTAATGGGTAAGGTTAAACCATTCATAATGGGGCAGCAGTTCATCAGGTTTTATCATACCAGGGTTGGGAATGATTTCGGGGAACACGGTAGCCGCGAAGGGCGCCTGCGCACCCGACGGCCAATTGATGCTCGACCACGAATCCGAAATAAAAACACGGTATTGTATATCCATATCGATGTAGTTACGCCCTTCCAATTGGGCTTCGAATGGGAAATGATAAAGGTTGGGATCGGATGCGTCACGTTTTTCCGCGTCACTGCGCGGAGCGCGGGCAAAGGCGCGCCATGCCAGCGAAAGGTACAGGAAACGGTCGTTGTCGTCCGTTACGGCGCGGATGGGTTGCAAAGTGGGGGTATAAGGCGTGAAATCCGCGTCGTCGGGGTTATAGAAAGCCATATTGGAACGCCCCAGGAAATCATATTCGACTTCCGGGTTTTCGCTCCTTCTGTAAATCCGAAGTGTAAACGCCAACGGGCGTATGGGGTTGATCTGCCCTACGGGCCACCAATTTTGACGGGTTGCGTGCGCGCCCGACAGCTCCGCTATGATACCGCCCGAAGGGGTGGGATATTGATCGATAGGGGGTGGGTCTATCGTAGGGAACGGATCGTCCCACCATTCTATGATGACGCGGTCGGCGGAGTTCGCCGCCAAGTTGCTCCAATGCAATCGCAAAGACCCGTCGCCGTCCTCCACCACGTTGAGCGTCGGTGTCATGATCCTTGACGGGCTTTGGTAATGGTGGAAATTTTGCGGGCGGGCAGCAAATGAAAAGGAAGTGTTTTCAAGGATAATGCTGTTACCCGCCGCGCCCGATTGGCGTACGCGGTTGCCGTCCGCTTGGTTGCGCATGGGTTCTATCCGTACGAAATAGCTGTGCCCGATTTGCATACCGGGGTGTGAAAGGGTATGGCGGAGGATTTGCCGGCCGCCTTGTGCCGAAAGGACGGTAAGGTTTTCCGTGGATACGATGCGTTGGTTTTGGGGTAAAGCGGAAAGCGGTGCGCCGGTGAGCGCGTTGTGTACGGTAAATTCCCAAAAGGGAAAACTTTGGCTGCCCCACAGGGGGTTTTCCCAATCGATAACGATCGCGTCGTCCGTCACGAACGCGTTAATCACGTTGATATCGGTCATAAAAACCATACCGCGGTGTTCCGCGTCGGGGTGCGCTTGTTGCGGGTTAACTTCCGCGGGGACGAAGTTCCACCCGTCACGGGGTTCGCCGCCCGGGGTAAGGGGCGGCAGTTGCGTATACACCGGTATCTGATGGAAGGGTCGGATATCGATTTCGTACAGGCTGCTGGGGGATAGTTCGACGTTTAATGAAAACAATAACCGCGTTCCTCCGGGTACTTCGCCGTTGGCGGCTCGGGAGCCCGCTAACGCAAGCAGTTCGTCCCGTTCAATAGACACCGTGGGGTAATGGACGCCCGTGGTACGGTTAAAAAACGTAATATCGTAGCGGGAAGGGTAACGCGTCCACAAACCGCTCCCGGGTCGTATATTCCATTCGACCCCGCCGTGCGCGTCGATTAATTCCTGCGGTAAGGGCTGCCCCGTACCGAGGTGATGGTTCGGTATTTGCCATTGCATATCATTGGGCATCGCCGCGGGGGGTTGGGTCCATATAAATTCGATGTTATATCGGTTGCCTGTCGCCGCGGGTGAGGTATCCAACGACCGTATTTCGGCTTCCCGTCCCAAAAAGCGCGTTACCGGCGTACCGTGCGCGGGGCGCAGCGTAAACGCGGATACTTGCAACGGGAAAGCGCCGATGGTTATGACCGCGGCGAGTAAACAGGCCAAAATCCTTTTCATTATAACCCGACCTTTCCGTCCAAGGTTGCCAGCATATTAAAGAAGTCACCCACGGTAACGGGGGACGCGGGCCGAAGCTCCCTGTCGTCCACAATCCCCAGTTCAAAAGCGGCGCGTACCGCTTGCGCGTAGCGAGCATCCAACGTCATACCCGCGGTATTGGCGTGGTTGCGTATGATTATCGAATCAATTCGCGTACGGGTCTTATTTTCATATAACGCCATAACCAAGGCGATGGCTTCCTGTTGCGATACCAAACCGTTTGCGTTGCGGTTGGCTAAGGGTACGTTCAAATTGGAGGAAACCCACGTCATCGGATCCGCCGAAGCGGGTGCGTTCGCCAGCCGCGCGATACTGCCTACCACTTCGTGGCGGGTCGCGTTGCGATGCAGATCGATTCCGATTGTGTTGGGGAAAAGACCCGCCAGCCCGTAACGGGCGATCATTGCCGTTATGGCGTTGCCGTGCGGTACGTTTTCGATCCCGGGGACGTTTACCGTTTGCCCCGCGAAGGCGTACAAACCGGGGGCTTGCGCGGTCAACGCGACGCCGTTTGCATGTTCGACGGCAGGCAACGGCTGCCATTCCGGGTTTGCACCGCCGCGCGTTTGCGTGAAAGCGGTCACGGACACATCGGGCCCGTTGCCTGTGGATACGATGTGTATAGCCGCGTCAAATGCCGCGACAGGGATTTGCTGCGGAGCGATGATCCCTATGCTATTTGGGTTGGGGGGTATGTCACGCAGGATCATGCGGCTTATTTCCGCCGCCAACGCGTTTTCCACCGTTGCAAGGTAATCCAACATCAGATATTCCGCACGTTCATTGTTGTGTTCGCCGCGTTCGACGAGGTTCCTGATATTTTGCCGTATAACCGGGTTGGATGCGCGGTCTTCGATAAGTTGTGTGGCGCGGTTGGTCATTTGCGTGTCCCACGTGCGTATATCGCGGGTGTTCGTATTCACGCCTACCAAGTCTATCCTTACGTCCACGGCATCACCCAAGGGCGGGGTCCCGTGCAAATTACCCGGGATCGTTTGCCGTTGTAATGTGATCCGTACGAAATAATCGTTTATGTTTACGTTACGCGATGAAACATGACGGGTCATGTCCATAATCGCGCGGTTATGTTCTTGGTTAAGGAAACGCGGCGCAAAAATAACCTCCATGTCATCGTATGCGGACGAAAACCCTTTTCGGTTTTCATTGGCTTCCAAGATACCCGATACAGGTAGGTAATAAATACTCGTCACCGCATCCGTATTGTGCAGGGGAATGGCGGCGCCCGGCGCGTCAACCAAAGCGCGGAACGCGTCGGGGCGATACACCACGCGCAATAAAGCGGGTGTATCAACTGCGATCCAAAACGGCCGACGCACTTGGTCCATCAATAAACGGCGCAGATGATCAAGCCAGTTGTCGGTATCACGTTCCAGTTGGAAGCGGTTATCGTCCCATGCCGTGATAAATGTAAGGACGTTCGACCATACGGAGGTATCGCCCGTCGCGCGGTCGGTAAGGCGTACGCGCATTTGGTAATTCGTCCCCGACGTGAGGTTACGCAATAATAAATGGAAGCGGTTATTGATCAAATTACTCGGATTGATCAGGGAAGCGATGGGGACTTGAATAATATCGCCCCACGGGTCGCCGTCCGCGCGTATTTGGTACTCAAATACCAAGGTTTCGTCGGGCTCGCGCATCGTCGTTATGGTTTCCATCGCGGGGTGGGTCCAGCTTACCAGTACCTGCGTTTCGGGGTCAAAGCCGGGGCGGTGGCCGCCGTCTTCCTCACGTAAGTTTTGCGGCGGTTGTACCACGAGGGCGGTTACGCTTTCCTCTACCCATGAGGAACGGTTTTCCAGCGTATGGGGCTCGCCTGTAACGGGATCGATGAGGATGACCCTGCGGACCGTCCTTACATAATAGAAGTACAGGTTATTGGGCCGTAGGGTACGGTCGGTGAAGGTGACTTGGTTGGGATGATCGGGGCGTCGGGGCTCAAAGGCATAAAGTTCCGAGGGCGAATTTAAGGGGATTTGAGCGGTCGATTGTCCATGCCGCAATATATCTATAAGAGGATTGTTATTATCGGCGGGGACCGACCCATCCAAGAAGGGATGGCGGCGTTGGTTGGTGCGCCAGCCGATGGCGTCGGCTCTGCCGTTTACGATATCGGCGAGCGGCGTTTCTTCATACGGGTCAAAATTAACGATCCTGTCCGTTACGCGGAGGATTTCAAATTCAATCGCGACTACGGCGGGGTCTTCCGAAATTATGTTATCCCAATACAAGGTTACTTCCGTTTGGGTTAATGTTTCTTTGCAATGGCTCAGTCCCCCGGGTGCGGGCGGTATGACTTCGCCGGGCCCCGGTACTTGCGGCGTGCCGATGGTGACGTCCCCCGTCAGCGCGGAAGGTACGGAACGGCGGGAAACAGGCGTAAGCGGCGGCGGCGGGGTCCCCGGGGGTTGTTCCATGATGGGGTCGCCTGCGATTTCCCCCGTTAATGCCGCTCCGGTGGTTACGTAACGGTCAACGACCATATCGGCGAACAGGAAGTACCGCTGATTTTCGTCCAAGCCCGTAAGTGAAAAAGCCAACGGGAAGGGAAGGGTTGTATGGATGGCGCGCGCGGTAGCGTCCAGTATGGCATCCCTGTCGTTTGCATAATCCCATCTGCCCATCCAATCCATGGCGTTAAATTCCGCCGCCGGCATGAGGGGGATATCGATGATGCGCAAAACCTCACCGCTGCGTAACGCGCCCAGATAATCGGACAAATTAATTGACCCGTCCGTATCGATTTCATCGACGAACGCCAGCGTATAATCCTCATGGACCGACGTCGGCGCGGTTTTTATTCTGTTGATTTCATCTTCGAACGCGCTGATGTATACGTTAAAAAGTACCAACGGCGCGAAAACGTAGTTATGATCGCGATACGCGCGTAATGCCGGCGTGGGTACGTTAAATGAAACGTTCAGCATAGGCGGTTCGTTCGGGTTCGTTTGGGTGGTTGCCGTAAAGGCGGCGGGCGGCGGCGGCGTCAATTGGTCGAAGTCGTCCAACGTAAGGGACGCGAAGGGGGAGCGCGGCCAAGCGTCTTCCAATTCCACGCGGGGGTTATTGCCGAATTGCTCCCACCGCGGTTGCACGAACATATAATAAATACCGGGGAAACGGTAGGGGTCCGCGATGGCGGGGTTATATGCAAGTACGTGTAAAGCGGTCAAGTCACTGAAGGTCACTTCGCCGAGCATAAAATGCCCTTCCTGCCGCAGTAATCCTTCGCCGGCGGGAACGGTCAGCCCGGTATCGGGGTAATAAATCGAATATTCCGCGAAAATGCGTCTGGGTTGCCCGGCCGAAGCGGGGACATCGGTCATCCGAACGTTGATTTCCGCAAAGAGTTCGGCGTCATTCGCCACCGGGGTCGAACTGCGGAATAAACCGTACGTGACGGTTACGCTGTCGAAAACGGTTCCCGTCGGGCCGGTCGGCCCCCATTCCTCGAACATACCGAACAACCGCTCCGCCAGCCCCATTTCCCATTCTACGCGGTAGGTAAGGTCCGCTTCCAGCCCTTGCGGTTGATCCGGTGAAACCCTGCGTACCCGATAATGTTCGCGTTCTATCGAAAAACGGTTGGGCGGACCCAGTGACGGGCGGTCAACGGGTCGGATGATAACCGTTTGGGATTGTACCCGCGCGGCGGCGGCGGCATCGAAATGGATCGTATACCTGCGCACGCTGGCGGGGGGCGAATGGAAGGAGATGGGGATATGCATCACGTCGGACAAGCCGTCGAAATGGATGGGGATCGGGTTGCCGCCGCCTACCCAAAGGGGATCGAATACGTATGTCCCCGCGATATACGGCATGGAAGGGTATACCGATTGGCAATGCCAACGGAAGGGCGTGACGCGGAAGCTGACCGTCCCGGCGATCGGGTTGGGCAGGGTGTAACGCAGCAAGGTGTTCAGGTTGATCCGATTCCCCGCGGTTCCCCTGTGATAGAAGGAGGAACCGTCCCGCGGGGCGTTGAATATGGGCGCGCGTTGCACGGCGAGCGTGATTTCGTCATATATGATACTCGGCATCAAGCCGCCGATTTGGAGGCGTAATACACCCAAGTCCCTTCCCCAAGCCTGTGCGGTTAATATATCCGCGTCCAAAAGTTGTATGTGGTTCGGAGCGGGGGCATGGCGGGCGGGGTTGACCGCTGTTAAAAAAGCCGCCGTTATCGCGCTGTGGGAGACCACTTCGGCTATATTGGGGATAAAAATCGTAAAGGCTTCCGTTGTTTCCGCCGTCCCTTCGGAGCCTACGTGGATATAGATATCCGGTGTCCAGCCCGCGATGGTGGGTTGGATGTTCCGTTCGATACCGTCGCGGAAATCCACATTGAAACGCCCCGTCTCCTCGTCGAAGAAGCGGGGCAAGGCAATGCGGATATCCAAGCCGTTATCGGCCATACCGGGATATTCGTCATGGATGACCATGTTAAGGTCGCGGGTAGTATATGAAGGGATTTCGCCTGCGAACGTACCGCCCAACAGGGACGCGGGTGGGGTTTGCCACTGGTTGCCGACCGTGTGGAACAACGTTTCGGAGGGATCCGTTATATCAACGACCGACGCGAAGGGGATGACGTCGATGTCCCGTACGGAAAAGCCGGGAAATACGAAAACCCTGTCATTACCCCCGAAGGCTGTCGGAGATGCCACATACAGCGGCCAACCCAACGCGGCGCGTGAATCCTCACCGACGCCGGCCGTATTCGGCAGCCAAGCGTGCGCGTGTATTTCATGGACCGTATGCAACGGGTCGGTGACGTCGAAGAAATAATTGTCGGCGTTTGCGCCGGTATAGAATTCGAGCGTGAATCCGTGAACCGCCCCAAGCGGCAGGTTGTCCATATAGAACATGAAGTTCTTTTCGATACCGGCGTCCGCAGACCACAGGAAGCGGAAGGTTTCACCCGATACCCCGCAATCGAATTGAATACCGTTACCGATACCCATCGTGTGGCGCAAGGGTTCAAAGACCGTTACGGGCGTATCGTATATAACCGCCGGCGGCACATCGTCCAAACGGGGGAAGAAATGATAATGCACTTCGATTTCGGCTGCGCCGGGGACGTGGCGTACCCACAATTCGATCTTGTCGCCGTTTTCGGTAAAGAAGCGCAGTACGTGCATACCCAACGCGTTAACCGCGTTGGATACGGCCCATTGCAAAAACACGCTGCCGTCGGGTAATTGGTCCGGTACATGCCTGTATTCGACATTGGTGCCCGGGGTACCGAATACCAATCGGCTGTCGAGCCTTGCCTCCAACCTCGTGCCCGTCGCGGGATGGGCGAAGGCTTGGATCAACCCCGTGGAGGGTGTCAACCCGAACGGCGCGACAACGCCGAAGAACATCACGATCGCAAGCCATAAGGCCACTTTCTTTTTTACGCTGTGAAACTTCATATATATAGCCCCCACATTTTTATCCCTGTCAAGTATTATATCGGCATCCGGCAAATCATCAATGATTAAAATATTATTAACACAATATGACAGAAACCCCCGCCGTACGAACGTTATGATATCGGACAAGCCATGTATGGATGATGCGGGGGGATTTTACAATGGGTTCCATAAAAATCACGGAGCAGACTTCGACGCAACTCGCGTCGAAGCTAAATAAACGCGACATCGGAACGATGGTGGTCGGGGCGTCGGGTTTCTTCATCGGGCGGGCCGTTGTTTTCGGGTTTGTTAACCCGTTGGCGTTGCCCTTCCTTGCGGCGTTTATGGGGGCGGGTAAGGCTTTTTATTTGACGGCGCTGTTTATCGCATTCGGGATGGTGACACGTTTCGGTGATTTGTTTACGTTGCGGTATTTATTCGCGGTCGCGCTTATGTGCGGGTATTATTTCATCGCGCTCCGCGTGGCGGGGGGGCATAACAAAGGTTGGTTGAAACTGCCGTTCGTAGCGGTGGCGGCAAGCGGGGCGATGCTTGTTTCGGGCGTGGTATTTGCCGCGCTTTACGGGGTTACGCCTTTCTTGGTGATGATATCGGTACTGGAGGCCGTGCTTGCCGGAGGGCTGACCTTGGTCATCAAACGTGGGCACCACATATTGACGGGTAAGCGGCGGCGGATGCTTTCCGGCGAGGATATCATCGCGTTAACGATATTGTTGGCGGGCGTTGTGGCGGGCGCTTCGGAGGTTTATGTAGGTGCGATGCCCCTGCGGTTCTTTTTTTGCATTTATATATTATGCTTGGTGGCATATAAGGGCGGCGCGGGTTTTGCGGCGACGGCGGGTATGTTGCTGGGCGTTTTTTTATACTTGGCGGGCCATTGGGATATCGGTGCGGCGACGGCTCTTTCACTGGCGGGGATGAGCGGCGGCTTTGCCAAACGCTGGGGCAGGCCGGCTGTCATTGGGGGGATAGCGGCGGGCGGCGCGGTTGCGTTATTTTTGCTCGCGCGACCGCTGCTTGCGTATTCGCTGTTGTATTCCGTCATCGCGGGGGGTCTCGCGTTTATGCTAACGCCGCAAAATTTTTATTTTAATGTGGCGTCCGCCATCAGCCCCGTACTCGACAACGCCGACGATTACATGGATAAGATTAAAGAAGAAACCACGCGTCGGCTTAACGCCTTCGCGGGAGCGTTTGAAAAATTGGCCGATACCTTCAGCGGTTTATCAAAACCCAAACATACGTTAAACAAGCATGACATAACCCTCATGGTGGATGAATTAACCGCGAAGGCGTGCGGGACATGCGCAAAGCATAGCCGCTGTTGGGAGGAGAACCTTTACGCGACCCACCAGCATATCTTTTCCCTGTTGGGCGCGTGCGCGGAAAAGGGTACAGCGACTTCGGAAGATATGGACAAATCCTTCCGCAAGCAATGCCACGCCCCCGACAAATGGCTGCGGGAACTTAACGCCATCTTCAGCCTGTATAAAAACAACCTGCGTTGGCATAACCGCATCGCCGAAAGCCGTGAACTGGTGAGCCAACAGCTCCACGGCGTGGCGGGTATCGTCAAGTGCCTGTCTGACGAAATCGATATTTCGCTTAAATTTCACGAGGGACTGGAAGAAGAAATGATTCTTGCCTTGCTTAAGAATAAGATCGACGTCAACAGCGTGATCGTATTGGAAAACAAGCAGGGTCGCTACCGCGTGTCGGTCAACCACCGCTCTTGCTTCAATAAAAATGCGTGCGCCAACGATATCCTGCCCGTGCTTAATGCCGTACTCAAACGCCGTATGCGCCCGGAAAACACGGATACCGTTTCCCGTACCGGCGTATGCGGCAGGCACGGCGATACCTGCACCGCGCGTTTTATCGAGGACCAGCGCCTGCGCGTTACCGTGGGGACGGCGCACCGCGCCAAATCAAACCGCGGTTCGGGTGACAGCTATTCCTATATGGAACTTAAGAACGGCTCGTGTTTGATGGCCCTTTCCGACGGTATGGGTTCCGGCGAACGCGCCAAGCGCGAAAGCGAAGCCACCGTGGGGTTGTTGGAGGATTTTATCGAAAGCGGCTTCGACAAGGAACTGGCCGTACGGATGATCAACTCCGTATTGGTGCTTAAATCAAGTGAGGAATCCTTCGCGACGCTGGATATCTGTTCCGTTGATCTGTACACCGGTCATGCGGAGTTTATCAAGATCGGTGCGGCGTCGACGTTTATTCTGCGCGGCGGCAAGGTGCGCGTCATCCGTTCGTCATCTCTCCCCATCGGTATGCTCAACGACGTGGACCTTGAGGTCACGCGGCACACCTTATCGCATGATGATATCGTACTAATGGTGACTGACGGCATTACCCCCGACACCGAAAGGGAGGATTGGCTTACCGAAACGCTGAGCCGTTGCCGCTACCGCAATCCGCAGGACATCGCGGATCATATCCTCGCCGAAGCGGAAAAGACCGCCGGAAAAAATAAGGACGACATGACCGTGCTCGCCGCGCGGGTGTGGGAGAAGGTGTGACATTTGTCCTATTGTGGTAAAATTCCCGCATGATAATATTTATGAAAAAGCATCGGAGGGATTTCCATGAGCGCAAGCATCATACGCGACCCGTCACTGGCGGCGGCGGGCAACAGGAAGATCGAATGGGTAAAGGAGTACATGCCCGTTCTTTCCCAGATCGAGGAGCGTTTTAAGAAGGAGCAGCCCTTTAAGGGGATGCGCATTTCCGTGTGCGTCCATTTGGAAGCGAAGACAGCGTACTTAGGCAAGGTCTTGGCTTCGGGCGGTGCAGACGTGGCCGTTACGGGTTCCAATTCGCTCAGCACCAAGGACGACGTTTGTGCGGGTTTGGCTTCCCAAGGCTACAAGGTATACGCATGGCACGGCGCCACCGAAGAGGAATACTGGGAGCACCTGCGTAAAACCCTCGAATTTAAACCCCATATCGTCATTGATGACGGCGGCGATTTTATGCAGCTCCTCCACGGCGAATACGCCGAATACGCGGAAAACCTTATCGGCGGCTGCGAAGAAACGACCACGGGTATTAACAGGCTTAAAGCCCGCGTACGCGAAGGCACGCTCAAAATCCCCATGATGGCCGTCAACGACGCGGATTCCAAGCACCTCTTTGATAACGTTCACGGTACGGGCCAATCCGTGTGGGATTCGATTATGTATACAACCAACGTAATGCTCACGGGCCGCGATGTCGTCGTAGCCGGTTACGGCTTCTGCGGTAAGGGCGTGGCCATGCGGGCAAAGGGCTTGGGCGCGCGCGTAATCGTGACCGAAATCAACCCGTGGCGCGCGATGGAGGCCGTGATGGACGGCTTCACCGTAATGAAGATGGACGATGCTGCCCGCATAGGCGAATTTTTCGTGACGGTCACGGGTTGCAACGATGTGATCACCCGCCGCCACTTCGAAGTGATGAAGCATAACGCCTTCCTCGCCAACGCCGGTCATTTCGACGTGGAAGTCAATCTGGTGGAGCTCGGCAAAATGGCTACCAAAAAAGAGGAACGCCGTCCCTTCATCGAGGGTTATTACCTGCCCGACGGACGCATCCTTAACGTTTTAGCCGAAGGCAAGCTCGTCAACATCGTAGCCGGCAACGGCCACCCCGCCGACATTATGGACATGTCCTTTGCCCTGCAAGCCATGGGCGCGGAATACCTCGCCAAAAACGGCAAGGGCCTTAAGCCCGACTTGTACCGGATTCCGGTCGAAGTGGACCGTGAAATTGCCCTCATGAAGTCCAAGGCGATGGGATTGGGGCTGGACGTACTCACCCCCGAACAGGATAAATATTTTAACGGTTATTATTAATCGCTTGGTACGATAGTTTCAAAAAAGCCTGCCGGATGCGCCATATCCGTCAGGCTTTTTGCTTACCGTGGTTTTTAACCCCCATTTCCTTGACTTCCAAACCATTCGCTGATACAATCCCGTTCGTTTTCCTATCCGGAAAATAATATATTTAAAAAGGAGGTGAAATAACGATGCTGACATTCAACCAACTGGTTAAGCAAGGGCGCAAGACGAATAAGAAGAAGTCGAAATCCCCCGTGTTGCAAAAGGGCCTTAACTCCCTAAAGGACAGGGAGCTCGACCAATCCGCCCCCCAAAAGCGCGGCGTGTGCACGTATGTGCGTACCAAAACCCCGAAGAAGCCGAACTCCGCCCTGCGCAAGATCGCCCGCGTACGCCTTTCCAACAAAATGGAGGCCACCTGCTACATCCCCGGCGAGGGGCATAACCTGCAGGAGCACAGTGTGGTCTTGATACGCGGAGGCCGCGTAAGGGATCTCCCCGGTGTGCGCTACCACATCATCCGCGGTACGCTCGACACCGCAGGCGTGGCCAAGCGCGGTCAAGCCCGCTCGAAGTATGGCGCGAAGCGTCCGAAGAAGGCGTAGTAAAAGCGGGAACCGTTTTTGCCTGTAATTTCCTTTCATAAAATTATTATCAACCCCCGCCCCATTGGGTGCGAGGTTGCGAGAAGAGATACAGGCGCGATACGTTATGGGTATTTATACCCAGCACGAGTACCGATGAATTAATCATCTTTGTTAAGGAGGGAAGCCTCGTGCCAAGGAAAGGTCACGTAGCAAAACGTTCTGTCTTACCCGACCCGTTGTTCGGCTCAAAGGTAGTCACCAAGCTGATCAACGGCATTATGCTCGACGGTAAGAAGGGCGTTGCCCAAACGATTGTGTACAACGCATTCGAGAAGGCGGCAGCCAAAAAGGGTGCCCCCGCCATCGAAATCTTCGAAGAGGCGTTGAACAACGTAATGCCGGTACTGGAGGTTAAGGCACGCCGCGTAGGCGGTGCCACCTACCAAGTACCCATAGAAGTACGGCCCGAACGCCGCCAAGCCCTGGGCTTGCGTTGGCTCGTCTTCTTTTCGCGCAAACGCAGCGAAAAGAACATGACCGACCGCTTAGCCAACGAGCTGTTGGACGCGTCCAACAACACCGGCGGGGCAGTTAAGCGTAAGGAAGAAATGCATAGGATGGCGGATGCGAACAAGGCGTTCGCGCATTATAAATGGTAGGAAAGAAGGCGTAACAAAGTGAGAACTTTCCCTTTGGAAAGGACACGTAACATCGGCATCATGGCGCATATCGACGCGGGTAAGACCACCCTCACCGAGCGCATCCTTTATTATACGGGCCGCAACTACAAGCTGGGCGAAACCCACGAAGGTACGGCCACGATGGACTGGATGGAGCAGGAGCAGGAGCGGGGCATCACGATTACCTCCGCGGCGACGACCACGCAATGGGAAGAACATCGCATCAACATCATCGACACCCCCGGCCATGTGGACTTTACCGTGGAAGTGGAACGCAGCCTGCGTGTGCTGGACGGCGCGGTTGGTGTGTTCTGCGCCAAGGGTGGCGTGGAGCCGCAGTCGGAAACCGTTTGGCGTCAAGCGGACAAGTACGGCGTACCCCGATTGGCTTATGTGAACAAGATGGACATTATGGGCGCGGATTTCCTCAACGTCGTGGGGATGATCAAGGATCGCTTGGGTGCGAACGCCGTGCCCGTGCAATTGCCCATCGGTGCGGAAAGCACGTTCAAAGGCATGGTGGATTTATTCGATATGAAGGCGTATTTTTATCCCGATAAGTTGGACGAAGAAGTACGAATCGGGGAAATACCCGCCGACATGCAGGCTGCCTGCGAGGAATTCCGCGCTAAAATGGTTGAATCCATCGCCGAAACCGACGATGACCTGATGGAAGCCTATCTCAACGGTGACGAACCCGATAAAAAAACGCTCAAGACCGCACTCCGCAAAGCCTGTATCGCTACGTCGATCACCCCCGTTTTTTGCGGTTCGGCGTACAAGAACAAAGGTGTGCAGCGTTTGCTGGACGGCGTGGTGGATTACCTCCCCGCTCCGACCGACGTCGCCGACATCAAAGGCATCGACCCCAATACGGATAAGGAAGTGGAACGTAAATCCTCCGATACCGAGCCGTTTTCGGCTTTGGCGTTTAAGATTATGAATGACGAACACGTAGGCAAGCTGGCGTTCTTCCGGGTTTATTCGGGGTCGCTTTCCGCGGGTTCGTATATCCACAACTCCACGAAGGATAAAAAGGAACGCATGGGCCGCATCCTGCAAATGCACGCCAATCACCGCGAGGACGTTCAGAAGGTATTCGCGGGTGACATCGCCGCCGTCGTGGGTCTGAAGTTTACGACCACGGGCGACACCCTGTGCGACGAAAAACACGAAGTCATCCTCGAGTCCATGAACTTCCCCGAGCCGGTCATTTCCGTAGCTATCGAGCCGAAAACCAAGGCCGGTCGCGACCGCATGGGCATCGCCCTCAGCAAGCTCTCGGAGGAAGACCCGACATTCAAAACCCACACCGACCCTGACTCGGGGCAAACGATTATCTCCGGTATGGGAGAGCTGCACTTGGAGATTATCGTGGATCGCCTCTTGCGTGAATTCCGCGTGGAAGCGAACGTTGGTAAACCGCAAGTGGCATACCGCGAAGCGTTCCGTAAACCCGCCGACGTGGAAGGCCGTTATATCCGTCAATCCGGCGGACGCGGCCAATACGGGCACGTTAAGGTGCTCTTTGAGCCGATGGGCGAAAACGATAACGACAAGCCCTTCGAATTCGTAGACAAAGTGGTGGGCGGCGTAGTGCCGCGCGAATATATCCCCGCCGTCGAGCAGGGTATAAAAGAAGCGATGACTTCCGGCGTTATCGCGGGTTATCCGGTGCTTGGCGTACGCGCCACGCTCTACGAAGGCAGCTACCACGACGTGGACTCTTCGGAGCTTGCGTTTAAGATCGCGGGCTCCATGGCCTTCAAGGAAGCGATGCGCAAGTCCGACCCCGCGCTGCTGGAACCCATCATGAAAGTCGATGTGACCGTGCCCGACGAATATATGGGCGACGTAATCGGCGACATCAACAAACGACGCGGTAAGATCGACAGCTTCGAAGAACAAAACAATGCCAAGATCATCCACAGCTATGTGCCGTTGGCCGAAATGTTCGGTTACGCGACCGACCTTCGTTCCAAGACGCAAGGGCGCGGCATCTACTCCATGGAGGTACACCATTACGAGCCCGTACCCAAAAGCGTGCAGGAACAAGCGACCGGCCGCAGGGAATAGTTGGGTAATAAGGCTTGCAATGCTTGGCAATACTTGTATAATACGTTGGACATGTAAAATTGATTGGAGGTAATCCCCATGGGAAAAGCAAAGTTTGAGAGGAACAAGCCCCACGTTAACATCGGTACCATCGGCCATATCGACCATGGTAAGACCACGTTAACCGCAGCAATCACCAAAACGCTCTATGAGCGTTACAAGCTGGGGGCTGCCGTTGCTTTCGATAAGATCGACAAAGCACCCGAAGAAAAGGCACGCGGAATCACCATCTCCACCACCCACGTCGAGTACGAAACTCCCAACAGGCACTATGCCCACGTTGACTGCCCCGGCCATGCCGACTACGTAAAGAACATGATCACGGGTGCCGCCCAAATGGACGGCGCAATCCTCGTGGTAGCGGCTACCGACGGCGTAATGAGCCAAACGCGCGAGCATATCCTGCTGGCCCGTCAGGTAAACGTACCCAAAATCGTCGTGTTCATGAATAAGTGCGACATGGTAGAGGACGAAGAACTCCTCGACCTGGTTGACATGGAAATCCGTGAACTCCTCGACAAGTACGAATTCCCCGGCGACGACACGCCCATCATTCGCGGCTCCGCGCTTCAATCCCTCAACGACCCCTCAGGCCCTTGGGGCGACAAGATCATCGAACTCTTCGAAGCGGTGGACACTTTCATCACCACCCCCGAACGCGACCAAGACAGGCCCTTCCTTATGCCCGTTGAAGACGTATTCACCATCACCGGCCGCGGCACCGTAGTAACCGGCCGTGTGGAACGCGGTACGCTTAACCTCAACGACAAAGTGGAAATCGTCGGCTTTACCGATGAAAAACGCGAAGTCGTCGTAACCGGCATCGAAATGTTTAAGAAGGACCTCGGCACCGCCATGGCGGGCGACAACGCGGGCCTCCTGCTCCGCGGCGTGCAACGCACCGACATCGAACGCGGCCAAGTGCTGTGCAAGCCCGGCTCGGTAGCCGCGCACACCAAGTTTACCGCCCAAGTATACGTCCTTTCCAAGGACGAAGGCGGCCGCCACAAGGCGTTCTTCTCCAACTACCGTCCCCAGTTCTACTTCCGCACCACCGACGTTACCGGCGTAATCCAACTGCCCGACGGCGTTGAAATGTGTATGCCCGGCGACCATATCGAAATGACCGTCGAGCTCATCTCCCCCATCGCCATGGAAGAAGGCTCCCGCTTCGCCATCCGCGAAGGCGGCAGAACCGTAGGCGCGGGTTCGGTTGTTAAGATTTTGAAGTAATCAGCGAATCAAGGTATAAACAAAAAAGCAGTCTCACATGGGGCTGCTTTTTTTGTGGTATAATCAAGGGACTGTAATTTGCTTAAAAAGTGAGGTGCGCGATGAGTACGCGGGAATATATAAGGACGCAGGTCGACTTACTGCCGGATAATATTTTGGAAAAGGTACAGGATTTTATCGGATACCAAAAATTCATATTAGGGATTTATGATACCGATACCGACTATTTATCTTCGATACCGGGAATGGTTGAATCAATCAAAGCTGCCGCCGCCGAACCGCTTGATGATTGTGTACCCGTTACGGAGTTGTGGTCGGATGTATAAGGTCGTATCGTCAAATCAAGCTGTTAAGGATTTTGAACGTATAAACAGAGCGGGGCTTTCCGAAAAAGCAAAAATTGTTACCCGTGTTGTACGTGTAAACCCATACCAAAATCCACCGCCATACGAAAAACTGACGGGGGATTTAAGCGGATATTATTCCCGGCGAATAAATAGGCAGCACCGTTTTGTTTACGATGTTCTACCCAATACCGAAAATTAAAGGATGAAAACGGTGTTTTATATCAAGGAATTATAAAAATCCTTCGCATGTGGACACATTACGAATAAATTTGATGGCCGGGTTACGGGATCGGGGGTTAACAGGGAGTTATCATATTTATAATAATTAACCGTACCAAAAATCGGTTTAACCCCCCCCCCGCTATATTAAATTACACGGTATAAAACAATCCTTCCCGTCAATCGGCATCACTTCCTCGCACATACAAATAATACCGCCGCAACCGCGTTCTGCCGCAACTTTATCCAGCAGCGAAAATTTCTTTACTTCACGTCGGTCGGGATTGGCCGATTTTTTAATTTCCAAGGGATGGATCGTATTGCCCTGCTCAACGAAGATATTAACCTCCTTCGCGTTGGAATCCCGATAGTAGGTCATGTTTGCCTTTTGGGGCGCGTAAGTGTAGTGCTTCATCAACTCCGATATAACGTGGTTTTCGAAGAATCGCCCGCTTACGGCCCCGTTCATCAAGGTTTCCCGCGTTGGCCACATGGAAAGGTGAGCGGCCAATCCTGTATCGTAAAAATACAGCTTCGGCGTTTTCGTCAAGCGTTTTAACGCGTTGTTGGCATAAGGGCGCAATAGGAAAACAATACCCAACCCTTCCAGCAACCGCAGCCACTCCTTAGCCGTGGGTTGTGAAATTTCGGCTGTGTCGGCCAGCGTTTTGCAATTAACCTGTTCGGCAACCAAAGCGGCGCAAGCCGTTAGGAATTTACCGAAGCGCAATGTATCGGTCACGCCGCCCAAGTCGGTTACGTCACGCATCAAATACGTGTTGACGTAAGCGGAAAAATATTCTTCCCGTTGCTCCGCGTCGGCTCGCAGGACTTGCGGCATACCGCCGCGCCAAATATGGTCGAAAACATGAATGACGTCGTTTTTATTAACCTGCTTTTGCCGTGCCTGCAGGCAAGCCAACGAAAAATCCAATGGATTATCAAAGGTAACGCCATCTTTTTCAGCTATCGACAGGCTGTGCAGTTCCAATATCCCAATCCGCCCCGCCAGCGTTTCCCGTACGTTCTTCATCATGGAGAATTGCTGTGACCCGGTCAGCCAAAATTGGCCGGGTTCTTCGCTTTCCTCACAAAGAACCTTTATTTGCCCGAACAATTCGGGTGCATATTGCACTTCGTCGATGATAACCGGCGGCTTAAATGTTTGGAAGAACAGCACAGGATCCGTTTTTGCCAAATCGCGGGCCATAATGTTATCAAGCGTGACGTAGGTTCGGTTCTGTCCTTCCGCCAAGCGGCGGAGCATGGTGGTTTTGCCTACCTGCCGCGCTCCCGTGACCAAGATAACCTTGAAGAACGTATTCATATGAAGGAACTTGCGCTCCAGTTTCCTGCGGATATATTGCATGATATTCTCCCAATAAAACAGGATATAATAAAGTGTGTTTTATTATATCCTAACATTATTGATTGTCAAATGATACGTATCCGTTTACCGTAATTTTTTACGTGATAAGTACATCCAATAGGTCTTAAATCAATCATTCTTTTTAATTTTGCTTCGCGTTTTCATTTCTTGCTTGTTTTTCCAACTCCATGAATTTTTTAATGGCTTTAATCATTACATCATCAGGATTTTTATGCCTCACAAGTTTGCCGGTAGCACCGACGCAACAATAACCAATATCCTTTCCAAGAATATTTATGGTTTTACCGGGTATGCAACGCTTTTTCGGATTACATCCGGGAGCCTTTGCCATACCGAAATAGGGGCTTCTTTCACCATAGGTACAATAACTTGTGCCATTCCAAATGATTTCTTGTAACCCTTCGTTAGCAATTATTTCGCTGTAATCATCCATATTTGTAAGATGCAAGCCAACGCTCCAATCCCCTTGGGAAAGTGCCGCGTGGTTGACGCTTAAAGTGTATAAAGTCTTGTTTTTATACTTAACCTCCCATAAATACGGGGAGCTACGGCTAACCTTTGGAGGGATTTTATTATCCCGAAGCCATGCGACGAAACCGAGTGCATTTTCTTTGCGTTCATCGTCGCAGCATTTCATAATTAAATCTTCGGGTATAGGTTTATCCTTGATAAATTGTTGCAAACCGGTTAATTTTATTTCTTCCGACATTTTTACATCCTCCCGTTATCATTTATTATTTCAACCACTTGATCAAGACGTTGCGCATAATCACGGAAAAGGGCGGATACTTTCGAGAGTTTTTCCTTGTCGCGCATGGTAATTTTTACTTCGTCCATATCCATACCGGCACCTAATTCATCCAACTTTACCCACAACCCACATCGACCGTCTCTTGAAGCATTTCCATCTTCCAATGCTTTATTAATTCTTTCGCTCAAAGGAATTAAATACGAATAAGATTGGTTCATATCGGCGAGTTTGTTAAAAATGCTTGTTGAAACTCCCCCCGCGTTTGTGGCAAGATGCGCGACATATACGCCGTAGTTCTCCCAAAGGGGAATGTTTGCATCACTAAACCGCCCCGCGTCAATATCATCAGCCCAAACGCGGAAAGCCATTGCACCAAAACACTTTCCGTCACGTTCGGGCAAAGTCAACCAATGCGTCATTTTTTTTATCGCTTTAATATAGAGTTCTTCAAGCGTAACTTCGCGTTGTTTTTCACCTATAAATATCAAATCCATCTTATTTTCACCCGTTAAGATGCAATCGATATATGATGTTTGATTTGTATCAGCATTTTGATTTACATCGGTATCATGAAAAAGCAACCTTACAATATTTCCTCCATGATTATACCCAACTATTAAACAATGGGTTCCAACGTCCGAGTTCCAATCAGGCATATCATGCAAATTCGTTTTTACAAGAACGGGGATGTCACGGTCAATCATTTCAACGATTTTTTTGATATATCTGCCATTATCAGCGTTAAGTTCATTTGCTGTTACGTATTCATGGTTATACCCAAGCGTGTCGAAAATATATTTGATATTTTCTGCTCCCGCCAAATAACCCGACGGACAATACTCACAACCGATTGAAAGATTCCGGTTATATACTTGCGCGACGGTATCTCCTGTAATCGCGGCAATGTCCCAAAAATCAGGTTTTTCGCCCTCTCCCATACATTCCAAAATAAACTTCATACAATCCGGCAGTCCGTAATTATGGCCTTTTCCTCCGTCGAGTAACGGGCGGCTGTTTTTAATCCTTTTCATTTTCGCATCTCCTTCGATATGTTTAATTGAAAGGGTATAATGCAGACGATGAAATGGTTTTAATGCGGATTGATTTTGTCTGGCGAATGACGGCGAAACACTATATTCCCGCTTAAAAGCAACGCTGAACGCATCTGCGGATTCATAACCGTATCTTACGGCAATATCAATAATTTTTTCGCTTGTATTCAAAATGTCATTTGCCGCACATGACAGCCTTCTTCGCCTAATGTATTCGGAAAGTGCCATGCCTGTTGTTAAGCAAAAAAACCGTTGAAACGCCGATATGGGCGAAAGTGTGATTTTGCTGATCTCGTCATAATCTACATAGTTCTGTAAATTTTTTTCAATATAGTGAATTGCCCTGTTAAGCCTGTCAATGGACTCCATTACATCGTCCCCCCTTTCAAAATAATTATATCTGTTGAAAATAACAAATACCCGTCATTTTAATAACGAAGATGTCAACATCTCAGGAAGTATGATAATAAAAATTTTTCGCAAGTTCCGCATTTGAAGCGGCACATAAGTTTAGTTATTTTCTTCTGTCTCCCCGCTCTATATCAATCAACTTTTTTATGTACTTAATAGCCGTTGCATCAGGGTCACAAAAATACCAAGGATAATAATTACCGCATAGGCTTTTTAACTCTTCTCCCAAAATCGTTATATTTCGTTTATGCCCGCCATACTTGCAAATGGAAATGCGTGGGTTCTACATGCGGGTTGTTCCAATCGTTCCGGACAAATACGGCTTTTCCGATAAACCTGTATGACCCTTCTTTGACGATTTCAAATAAGACAACCCCTTTTGCGTGGTTAATTATTTATTGGTTTGCCAACGATAATCCGGCCAGCCATAATTGATAGTAGGTATTTAACAAGGTTAATTCCCGTTCCAACACGGAAAATCGCGCGTTTTCCACTTCAAAGGGCGTCACACGCCCCAATTCCAATAGCTTATGGGTTGAGTTCAAATCATATATCGCTTGCTCCAATGCCGATAACCCGGCGGCTTTTTGGTTTATAAGCAGCGTTATATAGTTGTAAGCGGCGCGTATATTTGCTTCCATAACGTGTATAGCGGTATCCCGTTCTCTTACGGCGGTTTCGTATCCGTTAACCAACTCGTTCCACGTATATTGAAGACCATCGTCCGAAAATCGCCAAACATTACTTTGCCGATAAGCCGAAGTCATGTTCCTGCGTAAAAAAAAGTCCCGTTCTTCCCTACGCGTTTCTATGTTTATTTGCGTTTGCCGGATAGCGGGTGTTTGAGGTATCAAGGATTCGATGTATAAATCCAAATCTTCAGGCAATTCCGGTAATTCCGCGGTAAACTCGACCCTTGTCATTTGATAAAGGGGTTGCTGTAAGATATGGTTCAACGCCTGCCGCTGATCATACTCCGTCAAAAACAAACGGTCCAATTCCATGTGCCGTTCGGTTACGCTCCGTTTGGCGGCTTGTAAGGCTTGGGTGCTTGTCAGGCCAAACCGGTGCATAATTATTACACGCCGTAGATTTTCCTCTTGCAAAACCAACCGCGCCTCTGCGATTTTTATATGATTCTCCGTAACGGATATATTAACCAGCGCGTTTCGAAGTGAACGTTCTGTGTTTGCGTTGATTATTTCCCCGGATAGGTGTAAATATCGTATATGTTGTTCATGGTTGGTAATTTGCTTGCGATGGTTTTCCCTTGTATGTTCGTCTTCACATATAAATTCTTGCAATACCCTGCGTATCCTGTCAATTTCGCTCCCGTGGGTATTTATTTGTATCTCCAAGTTATGGATTGCCGATAAATCCTCCAATGCCAATTCCAACGCCTGTTCATAGGACAAGACCACCTGCCCGAATACGGCGGGACAATAAATAACAACAAGCGCGAACAACAAACAACCGAATATTATTCTTTTCACCTTAATCATTTCCGCCTCCAAACAATAATTAAAAATAATAAGTTAAACAACCCAACTGCTCCCGTTATTAAGGCGTAATTTCCGTATCGGTTTAATTGGCTTAACCGTCGCATTCCGTAAGATAAATACCCCTCCGGCGGTAAAGGCGTGTTTTGACCGGGTATACCGATATTTTTTACGTATCGGTTAATGTCTACAATGGCGTATTCGCCGGGGTTTTTGCGTATATGGTCACGAAGCATTTTCTGTGTATCCAACTCGGCGTTTAAAGAATTATATTCATGCGCCTGTATATACAAGGTCGTAACGGGCAAGCCCTCAGTCGCGGTGCGCAACGGCATCCATGCCGTATTGAGTGAATCCGCCCGTGCTTTGCCCTGACGCACCACACCGATAATTACATGGGAAATGCCGTTGATTCCCACCTCAAGCCCGATGACGTCAACACCGCCGAACAAACGCCAAGCCAAAGCCTCGTTAATAACGATATTATTTAAATCCCCGTGGGAATGCCAGTGGCTCCCTTCCAAGAAATTCATAAAATACATTTCAAAGTAATATCCCTCGGTATAGATTACCGTAGCGGGTTCTTGCTGTACAGGTGTCGAAACCAAAATATTACCGCGGCTTGCGGGTACAATCGTATAATCGGGGAAGGAAAACCGCAAAGGTTCGATATCGCTTTGGGAAAAATGCAACCGGCTTTCGTTTAACAAGGGTGCGATAAAATAGATGTCATTGACAAAATACCGCTTGGCCAAAGAATAACAACCCGCCGTTGCAACCAACGCGGCAATAAAAACCAAGAAATTAAATAAAGCGAATACTTTCATGGGGCTTCCACCAAGCGTACACGGTCCCCCTCGGAAACAGGCCTGTCGCTGTTAACCACGATAGGACTTTGGGGCAGTGTTTGGCCGTGACGCGCCGTTATGGCTACGCTTCGCGCATCCCTTCTACCTGGTTCCACCATTATGGTTTGGAGGTAATAACGGCTCCCGAATCTACCTTCCTCCGCTTCCACATACAAAATATAATAACCCGTCTGATGACTGCGCAACGCGCTTAGGGGAATGGCATTGGGTGCGTTTGTACTCCTGTCCCTGACGGTGACCCCGGCCATTTCTCCGCCGGCCAATTCCCCGCTTGTTACTTCAACGGTTACCGCCAAACGCCCCCCCTGCGGAATGACGCGGACGACGGTCCCCTCAAGGGACGTATTGCCGACGGTTATCCCCACATTTTGGTTGGCCCTGATAAAATCCTGGCTTTGGGGAAAAAACGCCTCTATGGTAAAACGGTTATTCCGTATCGCCGTTGTCATTACGGGCGTACCCTCCGCCACATAGGAACCGATATCCAGCCCGGACAAAATATGTGTAACCACACGGCTGGACGGGGTACCCGTTTCCAAACGTACCTGATAAACTCCGCCTTCATCAATCCGTTCAATCAAATTTTCCATACGGCTTTCCACCCGTTCGTTATCCAGTAGCAAGGCGCGTATTTGGAAACCGAGCTGTGTTATCAAATTTTGCTGGTTGCGGATTTGCGTGTTGTGGGCGCGGGCGGCAGCCTCCACGCTTTCGTCATAATTCAACAGGGCCCGTTCATAGGCTTCGATAGCTTGCTCCCGCCGCTGATAAACGCTTTCCCGCGCTTGTATCAACCGGAGCAAATCATTTTCCCTGTCCGTAACCTGTTGACGCGGAATAAGGCCCATAAAATACAGGGATTCAAGGATTTGTATGCTTTCCCGTACGGTTTCCATATCGTTGGTGTTAGCGGTTAACTGTAAATCAAATTCCAACAGGTTTATCGAAGGAACGGCAGGAGTGATTACCGGTTCCTCCCGTATCAAAGAAAGCTGCCGCTGCGCGTTCCCCAATTCGCTTTGCGCCCTTTCGATGTTGAGGGCGATTACACGTTGCTCGTGGTGCGCCGTGTCCAATTGGTCGTACAGCGTCCGCACGTCAACGGAAAGGGTGAACAACACCGACGCGGCGTTGGTGATGTCCCCAATTTCCATGATTTGCGTAATCCTGCCGCCGACGGGGGCAAAAATCCGCTCTGTGTCCGCGGGGTTTACCAAACCGTGGGACAAAGCCTCCGGCGCGATAACCCTTGATTGTATAAACGCCAAAGATACCTGCGGCAATTGCATATCCACCAGCGTACGCGAAAAAAACGTAAGTAATAAAACCAACAACGCGAAAACGACCGTTATCCTTGTTAATATCCTCTTATATCCCATATCATCCTCCCTTTATTTCAAGCCCGACATCCTCATACCGTCGATTAAATACTCCTGCCCGTGCAAAAACGCAAGCAACGCGGGCAGCATATAGAAAAACGAAGCTGCGAAGATAATCTGATAGTTACCCGACAGCCTGGACAAGTAAACGCTCAGCGGCATCATCGCCGGGTTGGTGATAAACACGATGGCCTGGTCCACCACATTCCAATAATCAATAAACACCAGTAATGCCAATGCCGCGACCGCGGGCTTTAACAGCGGCGTGACAATCGAAACCAATATGCGCAATTGACCGGCCCCGTCGATTTTTGCCGCTTCGATAAATTCCACGGGCAAAGTCTTCAAAAATTGCCGCAAAAGAAACACGCCGAAAGGCGCGAACACCGCGGGTAAAATCACCGCAAGCACCGAATGGTCAATATTTAAAAATTGAGCGATGACAAACTGCGGCACCAAAATAACGGGTAAGGGCATCAGCATCACCACCATGTAAACAAAAAATAACTTTTCCTTGTGCCGCCATTTATTAAACTCAAAGGTGTAAGCCGCGGGTACACAGATAAGCAGCTGCCCCAGCACCGCGGGCAAAGTAATTAAAACCGAATTCCACAGGGCGTTCATGTAATTTACGTTGGTAAACAAAGCTAAAAATTGCCCGAGGGAAACCCGGTCGGGTATCAGCGTCATCCGCACGAAATGGATTTGCGATAAAAAATCCAGTCGGTAAAAATAATTGGCGGGCAATATACCCATGGAATAACGGCCCTGTATTTCAAAACCCGTCATAAACGAGTTAATAACCGTCACAAAAATAGGCATGGCAAATAACAGGGAAACGGTCCCTGTGATTAACACCACCGTCGTGCCTTTTACCCTTTTCATAAGTAGGATTGCCTCTGTTGTAACCCATACATTCCCAATACCAATATAAAGATAAACCCGAAGGTAAAGAACGAAGCCGACGCCATAAATTGATAATTAAGGTTGGCAAACTGATTATTCAAAAAATGTTGCAACAAATAAATCGATTGGTTGGGATGCGTGCCCGTAAGCAGATAAATCTCTCTAAATACCTTAAAGGAATTGACCACGGACAGGATAAACACCATCAAAAACGTAGGGCCGAGGTATGTAAGGGTCACGATGCGAAACTGCCGGAACCTGCCCGCGCCTTCTATGGAAGCGTATTCATAATAATCCTTCGGGATAAAATCCAGCCCCGCCTGAAAGAGTATAATAAATAAAATCGACAACGGGCTTATGAAGTGATATAATAACAGTATGGCATATGATGCGAGATACAGAGAACAAGTGTTGAAATTCATCGGCAAAGGGAACTCTATCCAAAAAGCACA
>Ga0123353_10000130_pt1 | contig 91214 bp, 90 predicted proteins | sample TergutLab28metaG_3_FD_92763 | JGI IMG/M metagenome (GOLD analysis project Ga0123353, IMG submission 92763) | Labiotermes labralis P3 segment gut microbial communities from Petit-Saut dam, French Guiana - Lab288 P3 | ecosystem: Host-associated > Arthropoda: Insects > Digestive system > Gut ...
CTGCGCAACGACGACCCCGAGGTCTTCCGCGACTACGTCATCCGCACGGCGCGCGAGCAGCTGGGGCTCTCCCTGCCCGGCGACCAGGTGTTCATCGACCGCTCGCTGTTCAAATCCGGCCAACCTTAAGCTTTCAAAACTTCATATACCGTGGAGGGGGCTTTATTTTACCTATGGCGGCTGAAGTCGGTTCCCTGGTGGACGGCAAAGTGACTGGCATCATCGAATACGGCGCCTTCGTCGATATCGGCGAAGGGAAGACTGGCATGGTGCACATCTCGGAGGTCGCCCCCACCTATGTCACCAACATCCGCGACCACCTCGCCGTGGGGCAGGAGGTGCGCGTGAAGGTGCTGAGCGTCTCGCCCGACGGGAAGGTCAGCCTCTCCATCAAAAAGGCGCTCGATTCCCTCCCCGCCGAGGAGCGGCCCGCCGCCCCGCCCCCACAGAAGGCCCCGCGCCGCAACAGCCCGCCGAACGTCTGGCAAGGCCAGCGCAGCAACGGCCCGGCAGCGAGCTTCGAGGACATGATGAGCCAGTTCAAGCAGACCAGCGAGGACAAGATCTCCACCCTGCGCCGGGGCGGCGACACGCGCTACGGCGGGAATTCGCGCCGGGGCGGACGGAAATAACTGAAATGAGAAATGATAATGCAGAATGCAGAAATGGCTGCGTTCTGCATTTTATTCGGGAGGCAAAATGCAACCGCTGCGATTATTCAGTTTTCAAGGTGCGGCGGATTACCCCTCCACTATCCCCGGGGAAACCGCTGTTTTGGCGCGTTTTTTTGCGCCAAAACGGGACTTTTTGCAAAATTCCGTGGAATTTTCTTTTATTTGTGCTCTTTGCCGAAAAAATCACGGGAGGACTGACATGCGCTCTATCCACGTTTCCCTGATCGAATCCACCGTCGCCCGCCTGTGCGTGGAGGCCAACCTGCGCCTGCCCGGCGCCCTGCGGCAGCGCATCGAAGCCGCCGCGCTGGGCGAGGACGCCCCCCTGGCCCGCGAAATCTTGGGCGACCTGACGCGCAACCTGGACGCCGCGGCGGAGATGCAGCTGCCCATCTGCCAGGACACCGGCATGGCCGTGGTCTTCGCGGAGCTGGGGCAGGACGCGCGTATCGTCGGCGGGGACTTCGAGGCGGCCATCAACCGGGGCGTGGCGCGGGGCTACACCGAGGGGTATTTGCGGTGCTCCGTGGTGGACGACCCCCTGCGCCGCGTGAACACCGGCGACAACACGCCCGCTGTGATCCACCTGCGCCTTGTGCCGGGCGACGCGCTGCGGCTGGACGTGTGCCCCAAGGGCTTCGGCAGCGAGAACATGAGCCGCCTGGCCATGCTCACCCCGGCGGCGGGCGAGGACGACATCGTCGCCTTCGTGGTCGAGACGGCGCGCATCGCGGGCGGGAACCCCTGCCCGCCCATGGTGCTGGGCGTGGGCGTCGGCGGCAATTTCGAGTCCTGCGCGCTGCTGGCCAAGCGGGCCTTGTGCCGCGAGGCCGGGCAGCACCATTCGGACCCCCTCTACGCCGCTCTGGAGCGCCGCATCCTGGAGGAGGTCAACGCCCTGGGGATCGGGCCACAGGGCTTCGGCGGGCGCACGACGGCGCTGTGGGTGGCCGTGGAGGCCGGGGCGACGCACATCGCGGGGCTGCCCGTGGCGGTGAATGTGGGGTGCCATGTGAACAGGCACGCGGGGGCAGTGCTATGAAGAGGCTTTGCGTACCTGCCGTTTCTTAACAATTTGTTTTATGACAAATACAGCTGCTGTTACGAGGGGGGCTAATATCCCCCCTATAATACTTGCCCATACACCTATGGCACCCATTTTATCGCATTGTTCAAAATAGAATATGGCTATGTTTTCAGCAAATTCCATGGTAGCTTTAGCTTGTGCGATTGGGTTAAAAACAAACCTGGTGATAATTGCCATTATGCCAAATGCAATAAGCAGAGCAACTAGATATCCGGTCCAGGAAAATCGCTTCTTCAAAAGCTTATTAAGCAGTTTTTCAAGCAAAGAATCTACTAAAAGCACTAATATTATAATCGTTATCCACCCCAACGCGCCCAAGAATCTCCATACTACATTTGTCACCAGCGCTAAGTTCTCCATAATTCTCGATTCCTCCCGTTTCATTACCCCTTATCGTGTATTTTCTACATTATAATAGATTGTATCTATCATGTCAAGAAAAACAGTAGGAAGTACTTAATATTTTTCGTAATCCATCCTGTACAATAGTACACAGGAGGTGGATTGCATGGACGAAGAGAACCAAATGCAGGACTTTGCCAAGCGGCTATATGAGCTGCGGCAGCGCAAGGGGCAGTCGGCGCGCGATTTGAGCCTTACCCTCGGCTTCGCGCCCAACTATTACAGCAACCTGGAATCCGCGAAGAATTACCCCTCGATGAACACATTTTTCTATTTGTGCGACTATTTCTCCATTTCCCCGAAGGAGTTTTTCGAGTACGAGGACGCCGCGCCCGAGCTCTCGGGCGAGTTGTTTGCCGAAATCAAGAGGATGGACGCGAAAGCAAAGGAGTATTTGCTGCGGCTGATACGCTCGTTCGACGGGCGGCAATAGAGTAGCACCTCAAAAATTTTTCCTAAATTTTTCACAAAAACCCCTTTTCTTTTTCACAATAATATGTTATAATGAGACAAACCCAATTCCAAAACGTTTCACTCTATATGGAAAGGTTGTGTTACTCATGAGGATCACCATCGTTGGCCGCAAGTGCGCGGCCGGGCCGGCCTTCCAGGCGCATGCCGAGAAGAAGTTGGCCAAGGTACAGCGGCTGCTGGGCCCCGGGGCCGAGGAAGCCGACGCGAAGATCACCGCCACGGCGCAGAAGACCGGCATCGTGGTGGAGGTCACGGTGAAATTCCAAGGCATGGTGCTGCGGGCCGAGGAGGGCGCGCAGCAGATCAACGACGCGCTGGACCGCTGCGTGGACGTGGTGGTGCGGCAGATGCGCAAGAACAAGACCCGCGTGGAGAAGCGCCTCTACTCGGCGCACCTGTCGGACTTCGTCGACGCGGACAACGAGCCCGTGGAGGAGGAGACCGAGTTCGCCATCGCGCGCACCAAGCGCATCCCCTGCAAGCCCATCGACGTGGAGGAGGCCATCCTGCAGATGAACCTGGTGGGCCACCAGTTCTACCTCTTCCTCGATGCGGAGACGGACGATTTCAACCTGGTGTACCGCCGGCGCGGCGGGGACTACGGCCTGCTGGTGCCGGAGCGCGAATAGTTTTTTGAGCATAATCGAACCCCCTGCCACAAAAATGGCGGGGGGCTCTTTATGGCCGGGCGTCAGTTGTTCTCGATAAACTTTACGATGTCGGCCACGCACTTGATCTCCTCCAGGGCCTCCTCGCGGAAGGTGATGTCGAACGCGGATTCCAGGCTCTGTGCCAAATCATAGATGTCCAGGCTGTCTGCGTTTACGTCGTCGAGCGTGGTTTCCGGCGTAATCATCTCCGGGTCAAGATCAAACTGTTCGCAGATCATCTTCTGCACGCGTTCAAATACCATGGGATCGTCGCCTCTCTTTCTGTTTTACTGGATGCGCTCTGCCTTTATTGTAAGCATAACATGCGCGCTTGTCAATAGATAAATGATAAAATTTATATGACCAAATAGAGCGGCAGGCCGCAGAGGGACCCCTCGCCGCAGCTTAGGGCAAGCATCACCCCGCGCAGGGGCAGCGGCGCGCCGCAGCACCAGACCTCCTGCCGGGCGCAGGCCTCCTGTTCACCCAGGAAGGTGCTCTCGCAGCACAGCAGGCGGACAGCCGGGCAGCCCCCCTGCGCGGGCGCCGCGAGCCAGAAGCTCCCCGGGGGGGCCTCCCCTGCCGCCGGCGCGAACATGCCGCAGAACTCGACGTATTCGCCCGGCGCGGGGCATAGCCCCGGCTCGAGCCAGCGCAGCCTCCCCTCGCGGCGCAGGGCCTCCAATACGCGCCGGAGCTGGTACATGTCGTTGGGGTCGAAGATGCACTCGCGGAACCGGCCCTCGGAGACATTGCGGCAGATGCGCGCCACGCGCAGGCCCTTGCCCTCGTGCCGCTCCCCGTGGTGAAAGTCCCCCGGATGGAAATCCGCGTCCGTGTGGCTGTTGCCGCTGCTGCCGATCTTTACCGCCACGCAGCGGCTCTCCGGCAGTTGCCGGAACAGCTGCATGACCTTTTGATGGGAGTAGTAGACATAATATTCCAAGCACAACACCCTGTGCAAGATATGCGTCCTCTTCCCTGAAAATACCCGGAAAAAACATGTAGAAACCGGTTGAAATCCCTGCGCGGTTATGATATACTCTTTATTACCGCTGACGAGATGACTGGGGAGGAAACGGCATGGATGATTTTCAGGGGCTATATGAGTTGGTGAAGGCCAAGCTGCGGGAGGATCTGTCCGAAACCATATTCGACGTGTGGCTGAGCAAGATGGAGCCCGTGGCGTTTGAGGACGGCCTGGCCACACTCGCGCTGCCGGAATTCCAGCGCAAGGTGACGGAGCAGAAGCTCATGGGGCCCATCAAAAACGCCTTCCGCGCGGCGCTGGGCTTCGATGTGGAGGTGCTGCTGATCGACCCGGAGGAGATCATCCCCCCCACCGCCGCGCAGCCGCAGCCGGCCCCCGGCTCCAGCCGCCTGCCCCACGGGCACGAGGGCAACACCTTCGAGACCTTCGTGGTGGGAGGCTCCAACAAGTTCGCCCACGCGGCGGCGCTCTCGGTGGCGGCCAACCCGGGCAAGTTCTACAACCCCCTGTTCATCTACGGCAACTCGGGCCTCGGCAAGACCCACCTGCTCAGCGCCATATATCACGAGCTGAACCGCAACTTTGCCAGGTCCCCGCTCAACATCATCTACGCCACGGGCGAGGAATTCACCAACGAGATGATCCGCTACCTCACCATCAAGAACATGACGGAGTTCCACCACAAATTCCGCGGGGCGGACGTGCTGCTGGTGGACGACGTGCAGTTCATTGCCGGCAAGGAGGCCGTGCAGGAGGAGTTCTTCCACACCTTCAACACCCTCAACCAGAGCGGGCGGCAGATCGTGCTCACCAGCGACAAGCCCCCCAAGGCCATGGTGACCCTGGAGGACCGCCTGCGCAGCCGCTTCGACGCCGGCCTCATCGCGGACATCCAGCCCCCCGATTTGGAGACCCGCATGGCCATCATCATCCGCAAAGCGGCGGACACCAGCTTCGAGATCCCCAACGACATCGTGGACTTCATCGCCCGGCAGCTCAAGAGCAACATCCGCCAGCTGGAGGGCGCCGTGAACCGCCTGGAGGCCCTTGTCACCATGCGCGGCATGCCGTTGAACATACGCACCGCCGAGGTCGCCATCGCCGACATCGTCAGCGAGGACCGCCCCCTTCCCGTCACCATCGAGCGCATCGTGGAGGAGACCGCACGCAGCTTCCAGCTCACCGGGGCGGACCTGCGCTCCAAGAGCCGCATCGCCCACATCTCGCACGCGCGGCAGGTGGCGATGTACGTCATCAGCCAGATGACAGGCCAGCCCACCAAGGCCATCGGCAACGAGTTCGCCCGCGACCACTCCACCGTGGTCTACGCCCTGCGGGAGATCCGCGCGGAGATACAGCGCGACCCCGGCCTGCGCAAAATTGTCAACGAGATTGTCAAGAATGTGCAGGAGAACTGAGTTGTGTTTTTGCCGGAGACGCACAGCCGTGCGTCTCTACTTTTTTTGCCGCGTCCGCATACCCCATCCCGCACACGCGTTCAATCAACTCCCGCGGCCCGCGCGTAAACGTGTGCATGGGCAGCGCCTCCCGCGGGCGGATGAGCACCGCCCGGCCCTCCTGTTCCAGCTGCTCCAGCAGGCGCAGCGAGCGCATGTAGCCCTCGTGCCGCCGCCGCAGGGCCCCGGCCACCTGGGGATACTTCCGCAACAAAACTGGATACAGCGGCCGCCCCTTTTCCGGCTGTTTGACGTAGCCCGGGGGGCGGTTCAGTATTGCCACCACGCGCTCGCAGCCCTCGGCCAGGGCATGCTCCACGGGCAGGGAGTCCGCCACGCCGCCGTCGAAGTAGAACCGCCCGCCCAGCTCCACCGGGCGGCAGTAGACCGGCAGGGCGCAGGAGGCCATCAGCACGCGGCACTCCCGCCGGGCAAAGGCCTCGTTGCCCAGGTACGCTGGGCGGCCCGTGGCGGCGTCGGTGAGCACCACGCGTATCTCATCGGTACAGGCGCACAGCACGTCATAGTCGATGGGGTCCTCACCCCCGGGGCCGGTGATCGTATCGTAAATGTAGTTCAAATCCACAAAGGAGCCCGTGCGCAGCCAGAGCCACAAGCCCATGTACTCCCGGCGGGCGGCGTATTCGGCGTAGAAGCGCAGGGTGCGGTCGCGGTGCCCGGCCAAGTGGGAGGCCAGGTTCGCCGCGGCGGCGGAGACGCCGATATAGTACGGGAAGGTCACGCCGCGGTCGAAAAAGCAGCGCAGCGCGCCCACGCCGTAGACGCCCAGCTGCCCCCCGCCCTCGCACAACAACGCAACCTTCGGCGCGCGCAAAGTCTCCCAGCCGAAGAAATTATCCATTCGCACTCTCCCGGTCCAGCCTGCGGTTGCGGAAATACAGCGCGATGTCCGCGCAGACCATCATCAGGTTGAGGACATAAAACGCCAGCACGTAGGTCACCTGCCCGCCCGCGAGCTTCGCGCCGATGCCCGCGGTATAGCCCACGGCGATGCCGCAGAGGAACAGCAGGCTCTTGCCCCGGGCGGTGCGTGCCCGCCACGAGCGCAGAAGGGATACGGGCCACGAGAACCCGAAGCAGACCATCATCGCGGTTTCGAGGATTTGCGGCATGGAATACCTCCTATAAAAAAGAGCCAGGGAATCCCCTGGCTCCTGACACCTGACGCCTATAGGCCACTCAGCCGGCCACGATTTCCTTCAGCGACTTGCCGGGCTTGAACACCGGGACCTTGGTGGCGGGCGCGACGAGGGATTCGCCGGTCTGGGGGTTGCGGACCTTCTTCTCGGCACGGGCGCGCACCTCAAAGGACCCGAAGCCCACAAACTGCACCTTCTGGCCGGCTGCCAGGGCGGCCTCGATGCACTTGAGCACGGCGGCGGTGCAGGCCTCGGCCTGCTTCTTCTCGATGCCCTCCTGCTCGGCGAGCGCGCTGATGAATTCATTCTTGTTCATGCAAATTGACTCCTTTTCCAAATTTGTTTTGTAATGTATATATGAAGTTGAAAGAAGGCCTCTTTCAAACTATTTTTCCTGTCTTTTTGCTTCCTTCCAGAGCCTGTCCAACTCCTCCTCCGGCGCGGTCTTCATATCGATCCCTTCCGCGACGGCGCTGCGCTCAACGCAAGCGAAGCGGGTGAAAAACCGGTCGCTCGCCCCGGTGAGGGCCTCCTCCGCGTCGCACCCGGGTATGACCCGCGCGATGTTCACCGCGCTGAAGATCACGTCCCCCAATTCTTTCTGCGCGTGTATTAGATCCCCTGCCAGCAGGGCCTCCCGCAGCTCCTCCACCTCGGCGAGCAGGTCGAACTCCAGGCGGCGCAGGGGCGTCTCCTACCGCCAGTCGAAGCCCGCCTTGGCGGCCTTCGACTGCAGCTTCTGCGCCCGCATGAGGGCGGGCAGCTCCCGGGGGATGCTGTCCATGGCCTCTGTGGCGGTCCCCTGCCCTTTGCTGCGGCGCTTGATTGCGTCCCAGTTGCTCAGGACATTTTCCACGCCCGTGACGCTGATGTCGCCAAAGACGTGCGGGTGCCGCTCGATGAGCTTGCGGCAGATGCCGTCGGTCACGCTGTCCCAGTCGAAGGCGCCCCGCTCGGCGGCCATCTGCGTGTGCAGGCCCACCTGCAGCAGCACGTCGCCCAGCTCCTCGCACAGCAGCGCGTCGTCGCCCTTGTCGATGGCCTCGACGGCCTCGTAGGTCTCCTCGATGAAGTTCTTCCGGATGCTCGCGTGGGTCTGCTGCGCGTCCCATGGGCAACCCTTCGGCGCGCGCAAAACCGCGACGATACGCCGCAGGTCCTCTGTGGAATACCGCTCCTTGTCCAGGAATTCCCGCAGGTCAGGCATATCGGTCATAGATCAAATCCCTCGTACTATTTTAACACAAAAGCTTGTACTTTGCAAGTGTTTTTCCAAGTTTTTTTCCCATCGGCAGGTTTTCCAGATCCTCCCCGGTGACGGCGCGGCACAGCAGCATGGAGACGCCGTACACCAGCACCGCCAGAGCGATGGCCGCGGCGATGGCCAGCAGCATGGTCATCCGCTCGCCGGAGATGAACCGCGGGGCGAACCGCAGCGCGAGGTCCTTCGCCAGCCAGGCGGCCGCCGCGCTGAGCCCCGCGCAGAACAGGGGCTTGACCAGCACGGACATCACCTGGACTTTCGTTTTCGATACCCGCATCAGCATGAACAGGTTGATGCTGACGATCACCACATAGAACAGCACTGTGCCGATGGTGGCCCCGTTGACGTTGATGTTGGGGTTGCTCACCAGGATGGTGTTCGCGCCCACCTTCACCAGCGTGCCCGCGATGAGGGACTTCACCGGGACGTCCGTGCGGCCGATGCCCTGCAGCATGCTGATCACCGGCGCGGAGACCGCCATGAGCGCCGTGGCGATGCCGAAGATCGCCATCATGGGGGCGGCGTGCACGGCCATACCGGGGTTGGCCTTCTCATAGAACAGGGTCATGATCTCCTTCGAGAGCACCGCCATGCCGAAGCCCGCGGGCAGCGAGATCATCAGGGCAATGCGCAGCACCTGGTTGATGTGTTTTTGCACCGTTCCCTTATCGCGCAATGTCCACGCCGCGGCGATGGCCGGCAGGGCCGAGACCCCCAGCGCCGTGATGATGGTGGGGATGAGCGTGCGGAAGTCCAGGGCGGTGTTGTAGACCCCCCAGATATAGCTCGCGCGGTTCTTCGGCACCGGCAGCGTGCCCGCCAGCTGCCAGCTCGCGCCGTAGATGCGTTCGATGGCCTCGGGGAACTTCTCCACCATCCTCTTCAGGATATAGTTGACGTTCACCACGTCGATGAAGTTCGTGACATTCAGGATCACGGAGCTGATGACCATGGGGATGGCAACGGTGATCATCTCACGGCGCAGTTTGGGCTTGGATTCCGGGGGAGGCGCCAGTAGCAGCTGCTCCTGCGTGATGCCGTCGCCCTTGATCTTATGCTGCAGCCAGAGGTAGATCAGGCTGAGCACCGATCCCGCCGTGATGCCCAGGATCGACGCGGCCGAGGCCCAGGGGTACAGCAAGCTCTTGGCGAAATCCTCCGAGGCGGCGGGCTGCGGCTTCATAAAGGGCCACACCGAGACCGTGCCGCTTAAGTGAAACTCCTTCAGGCCGGCGTTCATCACCAGCATCGCCAGCGCGAGGCCCAGCACCAGCTTGCACAGGGCCTCCACCACCTGGGAGATTGCCGTAGGCTTCATGTTTCGCAGGCCCTCGTAATACCCCCGGTAGGCCGACATGGCACAGCAGAAGAACACCGTGGGCGCGATGGCCACGATGGAGGGGATGGAATCCAGCCCGCCGGTCAGCACATGCTTGGCGAAGGGATAGGTGATGGCCAGCAACAGGGCCGTGCCCACAATGCCAACCATCCAGAACAGCCGCTGAGCCACCTTATGGATCTCCCGCGCGTCGCGGAACTGGCCCTGCGCGCAGCGCTGCGACACCATGCGCGCCACCGCGATGGGCAGCCCCGTGATGGCGATGGCGTAGATGGGCAGGTAGATATCGAAGGCGTTGCTGAAGTAGGCCTTGCCCTCCATGGAGTAGGCGTTGGCCAGCGGCAGCTTGTACAGCATGCCGATGACCTTGACCAGAATCATGGAAACGGTGAGGATCATCGCGCCGCCGAGCATGCTCTGGTGGGTTTTAGCCCCCGAGTTCTGTTTCAATCAATCGCCCTCCGATGAATTTCTCAAGCAATATTATACATCGTTTTTCCAACGAAATCAAGCGTTTCCCAAAAATTCGCGCAAGAGGGAATCCGGCGGCGCGAACTCCCCCGGCAGGGGCGCGAAGCGCCGCAGGGACTTCGCCAGGCGATACGCCGCGCCGGCCCCCGGAATATCCGCCGGGAGGGACTCCAGCAGGGGCAACACCCGCGGCGCGAACACGCAGGGCTCGTAGATGTGGATCGAGTTGATGAGGAAATCGGCGTGAGGCTTGCAGGGGGCCAGCCACTGCTCCTCCCCGCGCGTCACGGCGGGCCACATGGCGATGGTGCGCGCGGCGTCGCTGCCCCGGAACTGGTGGTCCCGCAGGATGCGCCGCACCAGGCGCAGGTTCCTCTTGTTGATGACGATCTCGCGATGGTCATAGATGCGCGAGGCCACGCTGACGAAGGCCTTCGTCACGGCCTCCCCCGGGAAGCCCGTGCGCTCCGTGATCTCCGGGTGCAGGGCGTGCAGGCCCTCCAGCACGATGGTGTCCTCCAGGCCGATCTCCAGGGGGACATATCCGGTGCGCCCGCCCGCGCCGAACTTGAAGTGCGGGATGTCCCCCCGCCCGGTCTCCATCAGGGAGCGCAGGGTCTCCCGCAGCAGGGGGAGATCGAGGGCGTACACGCTCTCGATGTCCGGGACGCCGTCCGGCAGGCGGGGCATGTTCTCCGCCTCCAGGTAGAAGTCGTCCAGGGAGATGCGGTGCGCCCGCGTATCCTGTGTACCCAGGGCTTCGGCGATCTTCTGCGCCGTGGTGGTCTTGCCGGAGGCGCTGGGCCCTGCGAGGAGCACCAGCTTGTGCCCGTGGGCGCTGCGCACCTGCCCCGCGATATTCGCGATGATGCCCGCGTAGCGTGCCTCGGCGGCCTCCACCAGCCGCGCGGGCTCGCTTTGCGCCATGGCGTTGATGTATTCCAATTGATTTTTTATGGCTCCCATGATGATCTCCCCTACAATTCATTCCCCTCCGTGGAGGGGTGGCCGCAGGCCGGGGTGGTTATATTATATGCCTCATAAAACGCTTTGATTCTCCCCTTGCGCTCCAGCAGCTCATCAAAGCGGGCCAGGTATTCGTAGGGGTACTTCAGGCTGAACACGCGCTCCAGGTAGTCGCTGCCGGGCGCCTTGAGCTTGGTCACGCCCCCCGCCCCGCACGCCAGGATGGTGTGGCTCTCCTCCATCATATCCACGTTGTAGCGGCATTCGCGGCCCGGCAGGCTCCAGCCGATGTTCTCGAAGTTGCCCAGGCTGCGGCTCTGGCGGTACATGTAGTAGGGCGCGTAGCCCGCGGCGGGCAGCAGCTCCGAGGCTGTGCGCAGCATGATAACGCAACCATCTGCGCCGCAAATCTCTCCCAGCGCCGCCGAGCGCTTGAGGGCAAGCGTGTGCACGGTGATGTTCTCCGGCCGCAGGGAGATGATTTTTTTCAAAGATTGCTCGAATCCGGCGGGGGTATCCCCGGGCAAACCGGCGATCAAATCAGAATTCAGCACAAAGCCCGCTTCCTGCGCCATCGTATAGGCCTCATAGAACTGCGCCGCCGTGTGCCTGCGCCCCGCTTGGGCCAGCACGGCGTCGTCGAGGCTCTGCGGGTTGACACATAGCCGATGCACGCCATATTCCCGCAGCACGTGCAGCTTTTCCGGCGTGAGGGTGTCGGGCCGCCCGGCCTCCACGGTGAACTCGCCGGGGCGTCCGAAGGCCTCCCCCAGCGCGCCGCAAATACGCGCCATTTGCTCCGCCGAAAGAATCCCCGGCGTGCCCCCGCCGATATAGATGGACTCCAGTTGCAGGCCCAATTCGCCCGCGATTCGGCCCGTATGGGCAATTTCAGTGCAGAGCTTCCCGACATACGCCGGGATCAGCTTCTGCGCGCTGGAGCGCTCTATCGTATGCGAGACGAAGGAGCAGTAGCTGCAGCGGCTGGGGCAGAAGGGGATGGAGACATACAGGCTGAATGAGCGCGGCCCGGTGCGGGCGAGGATGGGCTCCTCCGCACGCGCCACGGTGGCGGCCAGGGCCGTCTTGTCGGGGCTGACCCAGAGGGAATCCCGGAAATAGCGCTCGGCCTGTGCCTCGCCCTCGTCGCGGCGCAGGCGCAGCATGAGCTTGGCCGGCCGCACGCCCGTGAGCAGGCCCCACGGTGGCATATAGCCCGTGGCGCGGCGCAGCAATGCGAAGAGCATCCTCGCCATGGTGAGCTCGGGGTCGCCTCCCGCTGCCCTCTCGATGGACAGCCGCCGCCTACCTGTGAACAGCTCCACACACCCGTTGCGCGTCAGCACCGCCGGTGACGCCGGTATTACACGCAATCGTCCGGCAGGCTTTTGCTGCGCACGTAAAATACAAATTTTCTCCCCCGGATAAAATACCCGGCAGAGGTTCTCCATCTCGAAGTGGTAGGAGTGGCCCAGGATGTATAACAGCATTATAGTTTCACATAGGGGTTGTGTACCCGCTCGTGCTCCAGTGTGCTCGCCTGGCCGTGCCCCGGCAGCACAACGCAGTCGCCCGGGAGGCTATACAGCCGCAGGATGGACTCCCGCAGGGTGGGCCAGTCGCCGCCCGGGAGGTCGTCGCGGCCCACCTCCTCAAAGAAGAGGGTGTCCCCCGTAAAGAGCAGATTCTCCGGTTCGGCCAGGTAGCTCACCCCGCCCCGGGTATGGCCCGGCGTTTCGATCACCCGTATGGTGCTCTCCCCCAGGGGGATCACGTCGCCGTCCTGGAGCTGCATATCCGGCTCGGTCGGGTCCTTCTGGCGGTGGTCGCGGGGCCCGTTTGCCATCTCGCCCGTGAGGCAGCCCGCGTCCCCCGCGCCGATGCCGACCCGCGCCCCAGGGTAGGCCGCCTTCGCGCTGGCCACGCCCTGGATGTGGTCGAAGTGCCCGTGGGTCAGCAGGATGTAGCGCAGGTCGCCCCCCTGCCCCGCGTCTCCTGCGGGAGCCGCCACAGCCTCGCGCACGGAGCGGTTGAAAATCCCGCAGTCGATCAGCGCCAGCGCGCCGTTGTCGTTCAGGATATAGCAGTTGCTTTCGAGCATCCCCACGGGGATGGCGGTGTAGGTGAGCATCAGGCTTTCCTCCAAATGTCCGTATCCATCAGTATCGTCACAGGCCCGTGGTTGAGCAGCTCCACGTGCATCTCCGCGCCAAACACGCCGGTCTGGACGTCTTGCACGCCCTCACCCCGCAGGCAACCGCAGAAATACTCGTAAAGCGCGTTGGCCTCCCCGGGCGGCGCGGCGTCGGTGAAGGCCGGGCGGTTGCCCTTTTTGATGTCCGCGCACAGGGTGAACTGCGAGATCACCAGCGCGGCCCCGCCCGTATCCAGCAGGCTGAGGTTCATCTTGCCCGCTTCGTCGCGGAAGACGCGCAGCTTAGCCACCTTCGCGGCAAGCAGCTCCGCCTCGGCCTTCGTGTCGCCGTCGGCCACGCCGAGCAGGACCAGAAAACCTGGCCCTATTTCACCGGTGACTTCGCTATCGACTGTGACGCTTGCCTTGGTTACGCGCTGAATGACGGCTTTCATGGGTTTCCCTCCTACACGTCCAGCCTGTCCATATCCTCCAAGCCCTCGCCCCGGACGATCACCCTCGGCCTGCCGCCCGTGACCATCACCACGGGCGGGCGCGGCACGCGGTTGTAGTTCGAGGCCATGGAGTAGTTGTACGCTCCCGTGGCAAGCACCGCCAGGGTGTCGCCGGGGCGCACGGGCTGCAGCTTGGTGAACTCCTGGATGAGGTCGCCGCTCTCGCAATAGCGCCCGGCAATGGTCACGGTGTCGCTGGGGGCCTCCCCCGCCCTGTCGGCACACAGGACCGTGTACTTCGAGCCGTACATCATGTAGCGCGGGTTGTCACCCATGCCGCCGTCCACGGTGACGTAGCGGCGCACGCCGGGGATGTCCTTCACCGCGCCCACGGTGTAGAGCGTGACGCCCGCCGGGCCGGGGATGGAGCGCCCTGGCTCCAGCAGGAGGAATGGCAGCGCCAGGCCCAGCGCGGCGCAGCGGCTCTTGAGCACGGCCGAGACCTTCTCAAAATAGAGGCCGGCGGGCAGGGCGTCGTCGTCCTCGGCGTAGTGGATGCTCATGCCGCCGCCGAGGTTCAGCTGCGCCAGCTCCACGCCGAGCTCGTCCTTCACCTGCGCCAGGAAGCCCAGCAGCACCTCCGCCGCCAGCTCGAAGGGCGCGGCGTCGAAGATCTGCGAGCCGATGTGGCAGTGCACGCCCACCAGTTCCAGGTTCTTGGCCTGCACGGCGGCCCGGGCGGCCTGCATGGCCTCGCCGGTCTCCAGCGCGAAGCCGAACTTCGAATCGATCTGCCCGGTGCGGATGAACTCGTGGGTGTGGGCGTCGATGCCCGGCTTGATGCGCAGCAGCACCCTCACACGCGCTTTCGCGGCGGCGGCCGTGCGGTCGAGCAGCTCCAGCTCGGTGAAGTTGTCCAGCACGATCTGCCCCACGCGGCTGCGCAGGGCGTAGTCGAGTTCGAAGGGGGTCTTGTTGTTGCCGTGGAAATAGATGCGCTCCGGCGGGAACCCCGCCGCCAGCGCCGTATGTAGCTCGCCCGCCGACACCACGTCCAGCCCCAGGCCCTCCTGGCGGGCGATGCGGCAGATCTCCCTGCAGGAGAATGCCTTGCTGGCGTAGAGCGGCAGGCCGTACCCGCCATAATATTTATCAATCGCCTCTTTATAGTCCCGGCAGCCGCGCCGCAGCTGCGCCTCGTCCATCACGTAGAGCGGCGTGCCGAAGGCGCGCGCCAGCTCCAGGGTGTCGCAGCCGCCAATGGTCAGGTGGCCCGCCTGATTCAGGCCAAGGCAATCCGAAGTAAACATGTTTTTTCCCCCGCATAAAAAATAATTCCTTAAAAGTATAGCGTATTCGGGAGAAAAATGCAAGCTTAAAATATATTTCCCCAGCTGGGCCGCTCCATCTCGCGCACGGTATTCACGCACTGCAGGCCGCGCACGCACTGCTCCACATATAGGGCCTTGTCCCCCTGTTCAAGATATGCCGGCAACGCGCCGATGGTCCACTCCAGCTCGTTGAGGTTGACGTGGGGCAGCAGGATGTGCAAAAATTCCTCGTGCCGCTTCCAGACGCGCAGCACCTCGCCGGTGGCCTCCTCCCACGCGGAGGATTCCGTGGCGGCGCTGGCCAGGGCCGCCTCCAGGGCATCGGAAAGCTCGCCGGCGCATTTGTTCACGTGCAGCACACAGAAGACCGCCGCGCCGACGGACACGGCCAGCAGCGCAATGGCGGTGATCAGCCTCGATTTCATTGCAGCTTCGCCCCCCATTTCCCCTTCTCCAGGGGCTGATACTGGGGTTTCAGCCGCACGCTGATCTGCCCGTTGGTCTCCACCATGCACAGGTCCACCTGCGCGATGTCGAAGACGTCCTTCAGGCGCAGGGCCTCCAGCAGGTCGTCGTAGGTGATGCGCAGGTCCCGTAGCCGGTTGAAGTCCACCCGCCCCTGCTCGATGACCGGCACGGAATTGCCCTGCGTGAGCGTGCGGAAGCCCCTGCTCTTCATGGAGACCAGCGAGCTGAGGATCTCGAGGCTGATCAGCACGGCCGCCGCGATGAGCGAGGTGGCCATAGGCAGGCTGTTGTCCTGGATCGGGATGGCCACCAGCTCCGAGAGCAGGATGGTGACCACCAGCTCCGTGGGCTGCAGCTCGCCCACCTGGCGCTTGCCCATCAGGCGGATGGCCACGGTGATCACGCAGTAGAGCACCGCCAGCCGGATCACGGTAATAATCATAGAATCACCCCCGGGGTAGTATGCCCAGGGGTGAAGGGGTTATAACATGATATTCACACCAGCTTGAATGCCTGCCCGTCGTCCTCCGGATTGGACTCGATCTGCATCTTGCGGCGCAGTTCCTCGGCGCGGGCCTGCATCTCCTGCAGGATGGCGTTGATGCTGGCGGACCCGGCGTCCACCGGCTCGTCCTCCGCCCGGTCCGGCAGGGTCAGCTGGAAGGTCTCCTCCTCCTCGACGTCCCCCGCGGGGACCGCTTCGGCGGGTTCCTCGGCGGGCGGCAACGCCTCCCCGGGGAGGGCAGGCTCCTCCGGAGTCGGTTCGGGCACCTCCGGGATGGGGGGCGCCTCCCACGGCCCGCCCAGCGAAAAGTCCTCGGGGCTCAGGTTCTCGGTGGAGAACAGGCTCGTCATCTCCGGCGCGGGCGGGGCCGGCTGGGACTTGCGGCGGCGCAGCAGCTCGCCGATCAGGCCCGCGCAGGCCAGCAGGATCAGCGCGGCGGCGGAGGTCATCATGCCGCCATACAGCCCCCGGGGCACATAGCGCAAAGTGACCTTATGCACGCCCGCGGGCAGGGGCACGCCCAGCAGGCCGCCACGGATGGGCTTGTAGAGCTTCGCGACGTGGATTGCGATCCGCCGGCAAAGCCAGCTTGCGTCAGCGCTGGGCTTATAAGACCAGCTTGTGTTTTCGTCAAAGACTTCCCCATCTTCGGTTACAGTACCCGACCACGATACTCCGCCCCCATGTTCGGGATCAAGCCGGTTGACAATCTTGAACAGGTTGGCCACCCAGAATTTTTTCAGCGCGCCCAGTTTCGGCAGCTCGTCCGCGTTGCCGACGCCCACATACTTGGAGACCGGCACGCGCTTGCCGTCGATGCTCACCTGCCAGCCCTCGTCATAGGGGATGGAGGTGTAGAGCAGGCCGTCCTCCGGGGCGGTGATGGTCCCCTCGATCAGGGTGTCGCCGTGCTTGGTGACCTTCAGCCCGCCCTGCTTGAGGATGTCGTAGCCTGCGGTGAAATTCTCCATGTTCAGGCCGTAGACATAGGCGTAGAACCCGCCGTTGGCGGGCGCCGACTTCTTGTCCAGCTGGATATCCAGCGAGAGCGGCGCCTCCGGCGTGACCGGCCCCAGGTCCCAGATCGCCTGGTGGTCGTGGGTGCGCCAGGCCACGCCGCCGCCCGGCTGGTTGACCGCGATGGAGGTGTAATTCGAATCCACCATGATGTAGACGTTCTGCGGCTCCTCCACCTCGATAAGGAAGGGGATGCTGGCCGCCGCGTCGGCGGGCTTGTTGCTGAAGCCCACGTACTGATCGCTGGTATAGGCCTCCACGCCGCCGGCGTAGTAGTCGTCGCTCAGGCGCAGCCGCAGGGGGTTGAAGACCCCCGCCCCCGCCCCGGCCAGCTTCCAGAAGTCCCCCTGCACGCGGAAGGGGTTGGAGCCAGAGGCGGTATCCCAATCACGCAAATCGCCGCTGGCCCAGAAAGCGACGGGCAGGGTATACGGGTTCTCGAACACCGTGAAGCGCCCCTTGGAGAGCTCGTCCCGCCGGGCGTACAGCGCGGAGCTGTCCAGCACGGGCAGGTAGCTTGAGCCATGGGGCCCGGTGAACGTGCCGTCGGGATCCTGGCTCATGTTTTCCACCAGGTATTTCAGGCTGTGCATGGCGTTGTAGACCGGCGTGTTGGGGTTGTAGGTGTAGGAGTTGATGAAGTTGCTGCCCAGCCCCAGGCGGGACTCCAGGTTGGCGGTGCGCTCGTAGGCCATGGAGGAGAACGTGGACGCGCCCGGGTAGTCGTACCAGGCGGGGTCCGTGCGGGTGTGGTGGTCCGTCAGCTCCATGCGGAAAAAGCCGTCGTCGCTGGCGAACAGCTCCTTCTTCATCTCCTGGAAATACGGCAGGCCCGCCACAAAATCCGGTTTCGACTGCGTGATCTCGAAGTTCTTCACGTCCGCCGCGCAGACCTCCGTGATCACGCAGCAGAGCATGATCATCGTCAGGGAGGCCGCCTTCGCCCGCGGGGTCCTGCGCATGGCGGCGAAGACCAGGGTGTACGCCGCGATGAAGGCCAGGGTGATGTAGATCGTGCTCCCGGTGGGGTCGGTGGTGCCGTCCTGGATGTTCTTCGAGCCGACCTTTTCGGCCACCACGGCGAACAGCGCCGCGAAGCCACCCACGCCCACGATGGCCCGCAGCGGAATGTCGCGCAAATTGATAAACACTTTATAGGCGATCCAGAGCAGCAGGAAGGAATACAGGAAGGAGAAGCGGTAGGGCAGGTCGTTGGGGAAGTGAAAGGCGTGCCAGATGTAGTTGAGCACGTTCGTGTTGAAGCTGAAGAACATGAACAGCAGCAGCAGCACGTGTGCCACCTTCTCGCGGGCCTTGATCTTGGGCACGAAGAGGTACAGCGGCACCAGGAGCATGGCCGCCACGCCGCTGTAGGCGTGGGGCAGCACGTTGGGGCCGCTGCCGCGCCAGGCGGGGTTCACATCGGCAAAGTGGTTGACCAAAAAGTCGAAGATCTGGAAATTGGAGCTGAGGCCCTGGGGGAAGGAGCCGGAGGTGGCTGCGGAGCTGCGCAGGGTGAACCAGACCGGCAGCAGGGCAAAGGCCGCCAGCGCCGCCCCCAGCAGCGAGGCGCCCGCGAAGGTGAGCCCGGCGCGCAGGAAGCGGTTGTTCTTTACATATTTCCTGCCCTGCGCGTCCGGCTCCAGGCCGGAGGCCATGTCGTAGTCGCTGAAAAAAGTGACCAGGAAGAACAGCGCACTGAAGATGCACACCATATAGCCCATGAAGTAGTTCGTCACCAGGGTGAGCGCCAGCGTGACGGTGTAGAGCATGTACTTTTGCCTGTGCACGATGTTGTAGATGCCCAGCATCACCAGCGGCAGCAGGGCCATGGCGTCGATCCACATCACGTTCCAGTAGTAGGCGATGAAGAAGGCGCAGAAGGAGTACAGCACGCCGAAGGCCGCGGTGGAGGCGTCGGCCTTCCAACCCGGCTCCTTAAAGCCGTACACCTTGCGCAGCATGTAGGCGAAGGCGCCGGAGGCGGCCGCGCACTTGAGCAGCACCATCGTACCGATGGCCTCGGGAATGTTTTCGTGGCCGAACAGCAGCACCAGCAGTCCCGTGGGGCTGGCGAGGTAGTTGAAGAAGTTCCCCAAAAAGCCGCCGCCCAGTCCCGTGTTCCAGCTGTAAAGCAGGCTGCGCCCGGCGACGAGGCGCTCGTAGAGCTCGGCGAAAAACGGGCCGTACTGGTGAAAGAGGTCGATGCGCAGGATGGTCCTGTCGCCGAAGGGGATCATCTGGTTGCAGAACCACATGAAGAGCATCAGCGCGGCGGAGGCAAAGAACGCCAGCCACACATAACCGTTATTTCTCACAAAGCCGCCGAAGCGGGAGCCGGCCTTCCGGTCCCTCCCGTCCGATTGGACGAAGCTGCGTTGATCGGTCATATCGCAATCCTTCCCTGCAAATATAGTCTTGTTTATGATACCATAATACAGGGGGGCTTGCAAGCTTTTCCTACGGAATCATGCAAATAATTTCTTTATATTTCTTCTTCTGAATCAAAACGGCGTATCGCGTTCCCGTTCAGCCGTACATGCAGCGTATCGCCCGGTTTTCCGCTGAACTCCGCCCCGGCGGCCATGGTCAACGAGCCTGGCGCAGCCTCCCCCTTCAGGTAGACAAAGACCTCCCGGCCCGTGTTTTCGATGCTTTGGATGCGCATGGGGAACCCCTCCCCTGCCCGCACAATGAGCACATGCTCCGGGCGGATGCCGAGCGTGTTGCCCTGTTCGTCCTCCCAGGTATTCATGGGCGGCGAGCCGATGAACAGCGCCGTGAACAGGTTCGCCGGGCGGTCGTAGATGCCCTGCGGGGTGTCGGCCTGCTGCAGCACGCCGTCCCGCATCACCGCGATGCGGCTGCCCATGGTCATGGCCTCGGTCTGGTCGTGGGTGACGTAGACGGTGGTCACGCCCAGCTCGCGCTGCAGCGCCACGATCTCGCGGCGCATCTGCACGCGCAGCTTGGCGTCGAGGTTGGACAGCGGCTCGTCCATCAGGAACAGCCGCGGCCTGCGCACCATGGCACGGGCCAGGGCCACGCGCTGCCGCTGCCCGCCCGAGAGCGCGCCGGGCCGCCGGTCCAGCAGGTCAAGCAAATCCAGCTTGCGGGCCACGTCCTCCACGGCGATTTTGATGTCAGTTTTATTGACCTTGCGCATCTGCAGCGGGAAGGCGATGTTGTCGTACACCCTCATGTTGGGATAGAGCGCGTAGTTCTGGAAGACCATGGCGATGTCGCGGTCCTTGGGCGGCACGTCGTTGAGAATTTTATTGCCCATGCGTATCACGCCGCCGTCGATGCTCTCGAGCCCGGCGATCATGCGCAGCAGGGTCGTCTTCCCGCAGCCCGAAGGCCCGACGAAGACCATGAACTCCCCCTCCATGATCTCCAGGGAGAGGTCCTTCACGGCGTGCACCCCACCGGGGTAGAATTTGTTGACGGTATCGATGTACAAACTAGGCATGGGGGCCTCCTTATGTCTTTCGCTCCGCGATACTCCCTCACCGCCTGCGGCGGAGCTCCCTCACGAGGGAGCCGGGGGACTCTCTCTCCCAAAATCCCGAAGATTTTCGGCTACAATCCCTGGCTCCCTCGTGAGGGAGCTCCGCCGCAGGCGGTGAGGGAGTATCGCGGAGCGACGTTCTCTTCTCAATCCTTCATCCCCGCCGCCGTGATCCCCTGCTCCAGATACTTCTGCCCGAACAGGAAGATCAACAGCGCGGGCGTGAGCATCACCACGCTGGCGATGAGGGATACCCCCAGGTTTTCCGAGGAAATCGCGGGGAGGTACAGCGAGAGCGGCCACAGGCTCCGGTCCTTCAAAAAGGTCAGCGGGACCTCCAGGGCGTTCCAGTACTCGAAGAAGCCCAGCACCACGGCCGAGAGGATCCCCGGCGCGCCCAGGGGCAGCCCGACGCGTAGGAAGACCTTGAACGGCCCCGCGCCGTCGATGGCGGCGGCCTCGGTGAGGGAGGCCGGGATCGCCTGGAAGAAGCGCGTCATGATGAACACGGGGAAGGTGCTCGCCGCCCCGGGCAATATGATCGCCCACACGGTATCCATCAGGCTTAAGGAGTCCAGCACGAGGTAGCTGGACACCATCGTGACCTGGAAGGGCATGAGCATCAGGACAATATACAGCAGGAACAGGGCCTTCTTGAAGCGAAAGTCGTATCTGGCGAAGGCCCAGGCCGCCGGCGCGCCGATGAGCACCTGCCCCAGCACCAGGGGGAACACCTGCGCGCACGAATTCCAGAACATGCCGAAGAACTGCGGGGTGTCCAGCAACAGCTCCACATAGGGCTGGATAGTCGGATAGCGCGGGATCAGGGGCCACAGGGCCGAGCCCGCGGCATTCTCCAGCACGGGGGCAAAATTTTGCGCGGCCTCCCGCCCGCCCATGAAGGAGCCGGAGATCAGCAGCCACAGGGGTACGATCACAAAAAACGACAGGAAGGACAGCGCGCAGAGCATGCCGTATCTGCGGAATTTCATCGCGACCGTTCCCTCCCCCACACCCGCTGCAGCGCCAGAATCAGCAAAAACACCACCAGCGCCATGAGCACCGCCCCGGCGCACATCTTGTCCACGTCCAGGTTCAAAAACCAGTTGTTGAACAGGTGCTGCAGCATGTAGATGCTGTCGTTGGGATAGCTGCCCGCGATGAGATAGGCCTCCCGGAACACCTTGAAGGAGTTCAGCAGCGACAGCACCGTGATGGTGAACAGCGTCGGCGTCAACCCCGGCAGGGTGATGCGCCAGAAACGCTTCCAGGCGTTCGCGCCGTCGATCTGCGCGGATTCATAGAGCGCCGGGCTGATGCCGCCGAGGCCCGAGATCCACAGCACCATGTCGTAGCCCACGTTCTTCCACAGGTACGTGAACACCAGCACGCCGAAGGCCCAGCCCGTGTTGAGCCAGTCCACGGCAGGCAGGTTCACCCAGCCCAGCGCGATGTTCAGCAGGCCGTTCTCATGAAATATCACGCGCCACAGCAGCACCATGGAGGCCACGGGAATGGCGATCGGCAGCAAAAACGCCGTCTTGAACACGCCGCGGCTGTCCCTCACCGCGCCGAGCATGAGCGCCAGCAGCAGGGAGAACAGCAGCAGCAGAGGGATGCACACCAGCGCGAACTTGGCCGTGTTCTTCGCGGCCAGCTGGAAGGCCGCGTTCCGGAATACTGCGATATAGTTGTCGAACCCCACGAAGCGGCGGCTCATGGCGGAGAAGAACGACCGCCGCACCGCGTCGCCGAAGGGCAGCAGCACCATCACGCTGACGAAGAGCAAACTGGGCGCGAGGAAGAGCCAGGGGGTTACGTCACGTTTTCGTTTCAAGCACAGCGCCCCCTTTCCACCAGTTCAGAGCACAGTCCGTCAAAATCCACAGGCATGGCATGAGCCACATGGCCGGGCCGATCTGCAGCCCTCCCCTGCCCGCGTAGGAGGCTGCCATGAGGAACATCAGCAGGACCGACCCGCCGCAGGCCAGCAGGGCGTGCACGGGCTTCTCCACCCGCGCCCTGCCCAGCAGGATGGCCATGGCCAGAAGCGAGGCGAATACCAGCAATCCCGCGCCCAACAGCGCGAACAGCGTCGCGATGTCCCCCGCCTGCGGCATGGAGAGCCACATCCTTACACGGTCGGCAAGATTGCTGAAAAGCGTATTCCAATAGTCAAAGTCCGACCAGCGCGAGGGAATCAGCGCTGCGGGTACGCGCCCCATGCGGCTGAGGAGGAAGAAATCCATACCTGCAACCAGAATTGCAGTAGGGAGGTAGTACAACAGTTTTCGCGGGTTCCCGCGCAGGCGCAGGCCATGCGCAGCCAGCCGCGCCAGCAACCACAGCCCGATGAGCAGCGCGGGCAGGGTGGCCAGCGTCCCGAACGCCCAGCCCAGCAGCGGCATATCCAGCAGCTGCGGGCTGCCGAAGTTCGTGCGGGCGAGGAACTCGCTCGCCGCCTGCCGCCCGCCGCCGTCGGAAAAGCGCAGCTGCAGGTTGGGGAAGAGGGCCTTGCTGTCCGGGGCGGCCTGCACGATCACGAGGCTGTCGTCCCCCCGGAACACGCCCTGCACGGCGTAGTCCTGCTCCCCCCATACGAGGGTCTGGCCCGTGACGTTCGCGCCCCCCCATAGGGCGAAGGCCGCGCCCTCGCTCACCGCGCAGGTTTTCGTGCTTCCCTTGGCAGGCGCGCTGCCCGAGACATAACGATCCGTGCGCACAAATTCGGCGGGCCCGTAGAGCTCCAGCACGGCGGCCCTGACGGTCTTCTCCTCGCCGTCGGCGACGCTCTGCGCGGCGTGCTGCGCCCAGAGGGCGAGGCCGGGCACGCCCTGCGTCCTGTCCTCGCGGAAGACGTCCAGCTGGGCCTCCAGCTGCGCGGGGCTCACCCCGCCGGAGGGCCAGCGTGCCGCCACGGCGCGCAGGGAATCCTGCGCCCGCTGGGCCGTGAAAGTACCCGCGCACCAGAGGATCAAAGCCAGGGCGGCTAAGGCCATGATCAAAATATTTTTATAACGGCTAATTTTCAAGGCGCACTCGATCCCCCTCCGCGATGGGCTTGCTGGCGCTGGTGACCACCAGGGCGTCCCTATCGAGGCCGCCCTGCAGCGAGGCCAGGGCGCTGTCGCGGGAGGCCACCTCGACGTCCACCCGCCGGGCGGTGTAGGTCAGGCCCGTGACGGTCTTCCTCTCCTCCAGGGTGAGGACGTAGTCGCCGTCGGAGTCGCTGCGCAGGGCGCTGACGGGCACGCAGGTGCCCTGGCGGTCGCCGGTGCGGGCGACGGTCATCTCGCCCGCCGCGCCGGAGGGGTAGGAGCCCTCCGGCAGGGAGGCCTTGACCGGCACGCTGCCGTCGTCGTCCGCCGCGCCGATGTCTGTGATGACCATCTGCGTGCGTAAATCGCGGCCGTCGCTTTTGTAGGTGAGCGTACCGGCGTCGCCCGCCGCCAGGGAGGCCGCGTTGGCGGCGGTCGTCCTTGCGCTGAAGTAGAAGCCCGCGTCGCCCCGGGCGAGCTTCGCCACCGCGGCCCTGTCCTGGGTCTTGCCCGTGCCCGCGATGGACTGCACCGTGCCGTCGATGGGCGAGAGCAGCCTGCCGTCCATGGCGAGGATCTCCTCCAGCAGCGCGATCATCTTCTCCTGCGCGTCAATGTCCGCCTGGAGGGTGATGGTCTCGTTGAGGGCCTGCAGGGCGCTGTTGTCGCCGCTGCGCTCCTTGTCGGCGGCGTCGCGCCGGGCCTGCTCCAGATTGCGCTGCGCCGTGGCGACGGAGCGCGAGGCGCTGAGCAGCTGGTCGCCGGCGTTGCGGGCGCCGTCCTCCAGGGAGCGCTGGGCCGACTGCAGCGAGCGCTTGGCCGAATCCACGCCGTTCTGCGCGGAGATGACGCCCTGCTGCCCGGTGAGGTCGGTGGTGTACTTCGCCTTGGCGAGCTCCGACTGGGCCTCGCGCAAAGCTTTTTCGGCCTCCGCGATGTTCTTCTGCCCCTTCTCCTCCGCGCTTCGGATCTGGCCGTGCAGCCGCTCCATCTCCATGGGGAGGGAATTGCCGCGCGCCGCGGCGAGGTCATAGCTGTACTGCGCGCTGGCAAGGGACTCCGCTGCACTGTCCTGCGCGTTTTCCAGGGCCTTTTGGGCACTGTCGGCCTTCGCCTGGGCCGCGTTGACCAGGTCCTCCTTCGCCTTGAGCAGCGCCTCGGCGTAGTTCGCGTTGGCCCTGTCCAGCTCGGCCTTGGCGGCGTCGCAGTCCTCCTGCGACCGCTTGCCCGTGACGGCGAGCTTCTCCTGCAGGCGCTCATAGTCCGCCTGCGCCTGCTCCAGCGCGAGCTCCGCGTTGGCCACGGCCGTCGCGGTATCGGCGGCCGCGCCGTTTTGGGCGATGGCGAGCTTGTTGCGCGCGATTGTAAGGCTGTTTCGTTGGGAGGCAAGCTGGTCGCGCACGTCGTCGGCGTCAAACTCCAGCAGGACGTCGCCGGCCTCCACCCTCTGGCCGGGCTCGGCCTTGGCGGCGGTGACATAGAGGCCCCCGGTGAGGGTGATGTCCAGGTCTTCCATGGGCCTGATGACGCCGCTGAGGGTCACGCGGCTGGTGATCGTGCCGGAGGAGGGCTTTTCGGCCTGCACGGTGGCGGTGGTCATGCCCTCCGCCGCGCGGGAGACCACCGTGAGGAGCAGCATCAGGGCGAAAAAGCCCGCGATCAGTTTGGCCGCCGTGCGCTGGGTCCTGTTCTGGATTTTCGGCAATTCAGGGAGTTTCATAAATCATCACTCCGCCAGATATAATTTTGTGTCGCTCACGATCTTCGCCGCGGCCTGCTCCGGGGTCAGGGAGCCGTCGAGCAGGGGCTTCATCTGGGCGGCAACGGCGGCCTTCACGGTCTCGTCGGTGAACAGCGGCGCGGCGAGGCCCTCGCACAGGGAAATGAAGCCCATGTCGTCCAGCTCCCTGCCCAGCCGCTCAAAGCTCATCTCCCTCAGGCCGTCCAGGGTGTTTTGCAGCGAGGCGCGGTTGACCGGGAAGCCGTCGAACAGGTTGCTGTCCTGCACCTCTGAGGAGAGCAGCAGGGCGACGAATTCCTCAGCGAGCTTCTGCTGCTTGCTTGCGGAGACGACGCCCACCCCGCAGCGGGGGGTGAACTGGTTCTGCCCGAAGAGGGACCGCAGCGCCATGCTGTCGTCGTCGCCGAGGCTGGTGAAGAGCATCATCAGCGGGCCCATGCTGGTCAGCTGCTGGACGCAGGAGAGGGCGTTGCCCTGGGCGACGTCCATGACGGCCCGGGGGTCCATCACCTGGGACTGGCGGCCGTTGGACATATACAGGGCCATGCCCATGCGCCGCTGGTCGGTGGACTGCGGCGTGACCGCCTTGAGGGCGTCGCTGAGGGCCAGCATATCGGCGAGATAGGTGGCCAGGGCCGCTTCAATCAGGCCGCCGTCGGCATTGGTGAAGCTGCCGACGCAGGCCTCGTAATAGTCCATGAGCATGCCTGTGTTCCCGTCGTAGAGGTTGTCGGGGGCGCGCAGGATGGGGGGCGCTTCGGCACCGCGCGCCTTCACGGCCTGCACGAGGGCCTCCAGGGAGGTGAACTGCGCCAGGGCGTCCTTATCGCCCACCATGGCGGGCAGGGCGAAGAGCGCCGGCAGGCCGTAGACCTTGCCGTCCTTGGCGTAGGCGTCGGTGAGGTTTTGCAGCAGGCCGATCTGGCCCTTCGCCAGATCCGTGATGTCCTTCAGCACGCCCTTTTCGATGTAGGACTGGATGGGCAGGCCGTCGAGGATGAGGACGTCGGGGCCCTTCTGCGCCAGGAGCGAGGTGTTCAGCTTGCGCACCACGTCCTCCGCGGTGGCCGCGTCGCCGTTCTCCAGGCCCACCTCCAGGTGCACGCGGACGTTGGGGTTCTTGCGCTGGAACGCGCCGATGGCCAGGCGCACGGTGCTGCTGTCGCTCAGGCTGAAGACCTCGAGGGTGGTATCCGGCTCGGCCGGGAGGCTTTCGTCGAAGCGGAAGCGCACCAGCTGCGTACCGGCGCTGCCGGTGAGGGCGTCGCCACTGAGGAAGGCGTAGTAGATGCCCGTGCCGTCGTTGAACAGGCCCTCCAGGCTTAAGGTGGGCATCACGAGGGAGGTCAACTCGCCGTCCACGACCATCTTCCAGGCATCGCTTTCCCAGCGGTAGACGCCGCCCGCGTCGCCCAGCAGCAAGCCGTCTTTGTCCAGGCCGACGTAGGTGCTGCCGTCCAAGGCGTCGAAGGGCTTCGTATCGCTCTTCTGGCCCGTCGTGAGGTCATAGAGGGAGATCGCCCGCGCGCCGGGGTCGGCCAAGGCAAGGGTATTTTCGAACACCGCCTTGCCCGCGCCGCCGCCCAGGCGCATCATGCCGCCGCCCGGGCCGCCCATGCCGCCGCCGACCGTGTATTCGCGCAGCTTTTTGCCCGCGGCGTCGTATTGGACCACGTTGCCCTGGATGTAGGTCACGAGGAAGCCGTCATCCAGGGCGGTGACTTCGCGGGGATTCATGCCGTCGAAGCGCACGCTGCCCTGCGGGCCGCCGCCTTGCTGGCTGTAACCACCTGGGCCCTGGGGGCCGCCCGGCGCGGGCGCTGCACCCTGGGGGGTGGCCGCGGTGATAGGCCCGCCGCCCTGCGGGCCGCCAGCGGGGACTCCTCCGCCGGATGTGGCCCGCTGCACAAAGATATCGCCGCCGTCGCTCCAATCTGGCGTGGGGATGACTTCGGCGGTTTCGCCGTCCGCGCTGCGGTAGAGGGCAGATTTGCCGTCCGTGCCGCTGGCGATGGCGTAGACCGTGCCGCCCGGGGCTTCGGAAAGGCCGGTGACGGTGAGGCCGCTCAGCCAGGGGACCGGCGTGCTTTCCGCTTCCTGCACGCATCGCATGATGGATCCATCTTCAAATTCCGCATAGTAGATCAGCCTGCCGTCTTTCATGGCGGAATAGAGCACGCGGCCTATGCCTTCCGGCAGGACGAGAGCGTCCTCGGCGTAGCGGCCCATGGCCTTGGGCACGCCGCCGCAGCCAGTCAGTATGCCCGCGATCAAAGCGCAGGCCAGAATCAGGGAGATCCAATGCTTGAAACGCATAGAAAGTTCCTCCTCTTTTCTTGTTGCTTCTATTTTAGCACACCCGCATGTGCAAATCATATTGAATGTATGAAAAATAAATAAAGGTTGGCTGTTGCATTCAAACCAAAAGTCTGGTATAATGGTTTATCTTTCAAAAAAGGAGGACCCCATGAAGCCCAAGTATTACATCACCACCGCCATCCCCTACGCCTCTGGCAAGCCGCATATCGGCAACCTCTGCGATCACGCGATCGTCGATATGCTCGCGCGGTGGATGCGAATGCGGGGCTACGACGTGTGGTTCCTCACCGGCGCGGACGAGCACGGCCAGAAGGTCGAGAGCAAAGCCGCGGAGGAGGGAATCCCTCCTCAGGAATATATTGACGGCGTCACCGGGAAGATGAAGGAGGTCGTCGCCGCCCTGAACATCAGCTACGACCAGTTCATCCGCACAACGGACGACTATCACGAGGCCGCAGTCGCCAACGCCTTCCAGAAGCTCTACGACCAGGGGGACATCTACAAGGGTGAATACGAGGGGCAATACTGCACCCCCTGCGAATCCTTCTGGACCGCCTCCCAGCTGGTGGACGGCAAATGCCCCGACTGCGGGCGCGAGGTCACGCAGGCCAAGGAGGAGTGCTACTACCTCGCCTTAAGCAAATACCAGGGCTGGCTGGAGCAGTACTACGAGGACCATCCGGATTTCATCGTGCCAAAAAGCCGCAAGAACGAGATGGTCAACACCTTCCTGAAACCCGGCCTGCAGGATTTATGCGTCACGCGCAGCACCATCACCTGGGGCGTGCCCGTGCCCTTCGACCCGAAGCACGTGCTCTATGTCTGGGTCGACGCCCTTTTGAACTACATCACTGCCCTGGGCTACGACGCCGGGGAGAACAGCGATAAATACCGCAAATACTGGCCCTGCGACCTGCATGTCGTTGGCAAGGACGTCTGCCGTTTCCACGTGATCATCTGGCCCATCATGCTCCACGCCCTGGGGGAGCCGCTGCCTAAGCGGGTGCTGGCGCATCCCTGGCTGCTCTATGGAAATGACAAGATGAGTAAATCCAAGGGCAACGTGGTCTATGCCGACGAGCTGGCCAAGACTTTCGGCGCGGACGCCGCGCGCTATTACGTGCTGGCCGAACTGCCCTTCGCGGTGGACGGCAACATCTCCATGGAGGCCGCGCTGGAGCGCTACAACGGGGACCTGGCCAACGTGCTGGGGAACCTGGTCAACCGCACCTTGGCGATGACGAACAAGTATTTCGGCGGGGTCGTGCCGGAGTCCCCCCGCGACGTCACGGCCCTCGAACGGGAGCTGCAGGCCTTCGCGCTGAACACGGTGAAGGAGTTCACCGCCGCCGTGGAGGAGTGCCGCCTGGCCGACGCGATGGCTGTCGCCCTGGCTTTGGCAAAGCGCGCAAACAAATACATCGACGAGACCGCGCCCTGGGCGCTCGCCAAGGACGAGAGCAAGAGAGAATACCTCGGCGCGGTGCTGTACCACTTGCTGGAGTGCATCCGCTTCCTGGCGGCGCTGTTCGCCCCGGCGATGCCCGATGCCGCGAGGAATATCCTGCGGCAGCTGCGGCCGGACTGCGACCCGGAGGCCGTGCTGGAGGGCATCTGGGGCACCCTGGGCAGCTTCGGTGGGCTGGCAAGTGACTGCAAAGTGACTAATAAGCCAACGCCGCTATTCGCGCGGCTGGACGCCGATCAGATTTTGTAAAAAAAATCTTGACAAAATCGGCGAAATCGGGTATGATATTGCAGTGCTGGGTCGGCTGTGGCCGGCCCAGCAGATTTGACCCATTAGCTCAGTTGGCAGAGCACCTGACTTTTAATCAGGGTGTCCCGCGTTCGAGTCGCGGATGGGTCACCACGACAAAGCCTTGATCTACAACAGATTGAGGCTTTTTTGTATGTCGTTCTGTCCGCGGCATTTTTCCACTATTTAGCCTTATTTTTCAGCGGTTAGTAACACGTTAGTTACAAATAAAATGATACGCGCCGATCGCTCGCAATAAGAAAAAGCGCCCCCAGCCAGAAAGGCCGGAGGCTGTAAGAGAGGATAGACGCCCTACGCGCCCGCGTCGCGATATTTATGAAGACAGGGCGGGTGAAGGGCCTGAGCGTGCGGGAACGCAGGGCTGGTATAGCATAATGGTTTGCGCTGCCTGCAGGTCAACAGAAATTTTTCAACAAAAATAAAAAAGCCCCTGCACCGGTCGGCACGGGGCTCGCTCTTTGCTATGGCAGAAGGTGGACGAGAAAGGCACCGCCGCTGCGGCCGTGTCGGTGGCGACAATGCGATACGGTATCGCACCACCGCGGCCAATCGAGCCGTTCAGCGTGGTGTGCGACAAGCCCTTCACCTTTGTTTTATATGGAAATAGCGGGCAGATACTGTTTACGGGCGTGGTGAACCAAATTTAAAGATTGTGCTTGCCCGTGAAGGACTCCAACTCAATCTTGTACACCGCCGTGGCCTCGAGCGCGGCGGTGCCGTATGTATCGCCCTCATGGCCGCAGCGGGCCAGCAGCAGGTCCAGTCCTTTGGCGGCCTCTTCGCCGTACACGCGCGCGGCACGGCCGAAGCCGATGAAGCTCTCGTACCGCGTGGTGACGCCGCCCGGTGTCTCGGCATAGCCGTGGAAGATATCGGCCTCCACGCAGACCAGGGGATTTTGGGCGAGCAGCTCGTGCTTCAGGCCTTCCGCCGCGCCGTGGAAATAGAGCGTGATCTTGCCGTCCGCCGCCTCGAAGGCGAAGGACAGCGGCACGATATAGGGGTAGGGGTCGCCGTGGATCCCTAAGCGGATGGTGTCCACCCGGCGGAGGATATCCGTGATTGCGGCGAAGGTCGTCACCTCGCGGTCGGTTCTGCGCATGGAATCCCCCCTTTCAGCTAGTGTATCACGTTTTGGCCCGGCGCACAAGAAGTATTTGACACAGCGCCGCAAAAGGTGTATCATAGGGGCAGTTGAAATTTGACGGACAGGAGCGAAACCATGCCTACCATCCGACCCTATCAGCCGAAGGACCAGGAAAATGTGCGCCATGTCTGCATCGAGTGCGGCCCGGCCGCGGGTCTGACGCAGGGCCCCTCGTACGAACATGAGTTGGTGACCTTCTGCGACTACTACGTGGAGTGCGAGCCGCAAAACTGCTTCGTCATCGCGGACGACAACGACGAGGCCGTGGGCTACATCCTCTGCGCGGAAAATTTTTGGCGCTACCGCGAGCGCTTCCTGCGGGACTACGCCCCGCATGTGAAGCGCTTCCCCTACTGGGTGAAGTGTCAGGGCTCGGCCCGGATGCCGAAGCTGTTCGCGAAGAGCCACCCCGCCCACCTGCACATCAACATCCTGGAGCCCTACCAGCGCATCGGCCTGGGCAGCAAGCTGATGGACACGCTCACCGCGCAGCTGCGGGAAAAAGGCATCCCCGGCGTGATGCTCGGCGTGGGCGCGGGCAACGTGAAGGGCCGCAGCTTCTACAACAAATACGGTTTTAAGCCATTGCTGCATGTTCCCGGGTGTGTATTTATGGGGCTGGACCTGTGAGCGCGCCATTTTGCTGGGTGGGCGCAGGCAGGGCGGAGTTCTCCATGCAGCGGGGCAGCTTCAAATTTCACGATAAAGTCGCGGAAAGAATCCCGCTGTACCTCTCCGAAGGGCAAACGCTTGTGGATTCTACCGGGCAGGCGCTGTTTGCCTTACAGGTCAAGGGCGCGGAAAATCGGGTCCGGCTGCATCTGGAGCCGCTGACGGGCCGGGCCTTCAACCGCCTGTGGTTTTGCCTGCCAGGGGCGGCGGGCGAGCACATCTATGGCTGCGGGGAGCAGTTCACCAAGCTGGATTTACGCGGCGAGAAGGTGCGCGTCTGGGTGCAGGAGCACCAGAGCGTGGCATCCATCGCGAAAAAGATCCTGCGGGAGCTGGCCGGGCCCAGGCCGAAATACGTGGAGCCCTACCCAAAGCAGCAGAGCTACTACATGCAACCGACGTATGTCTCCAGCCGGAAATATTTCATGCACGCGCACAGCAACGCCTACATGGAGTTCGACTTCCGGGGCGACGAATACAAGTTCTACTTGCACGAAATCGCGGATATTACATTTGGCTTCGCGGAGGGCTTCGAGGGCCTCATGGAGGGTCTTACGGGGCTACTGGGGCGGCAGCCCTGCCTGCCCGATTGGGCCTACGACGGCGCGATCCTGGGCATCCAGGGCGGCACGGCGGCCGTGGAGGAGAAGCTTTTACGCGCGCAGAAGGCGGGCATGCGCGTGGCGGGCGTGTGGTGCCAGGATTGGCAGGGCGCGCGCATCACGCCCGTGGGCAGCCAGCTGATGTGGAACTGGCGCTGGGACAGCGCGCATTACCCCGGGCTGGACTGCAAAATTCATGAACTCAAACCGCAGGGCGTGCGCTTCACGGGGTATATCAACCCCTTTTTGGCCATTGAGAAGGAGCTCTACGCCTATGCCTCGGCGCAGGGCTACTGCGTGAAAACCCGGGACGGGAAGGACTACCTGACCAAGAGCACGACCTTCGCCAGCGCCATGGTGGACCTCACCAACCCGGCGGCATATCAATGGATGAAGCGTGTCATCCAGGAGAACATGATCGATTTCGGCCTGGACGGCTGGATGGCTGACTTCGGGGAATACCTGCCCACGGACTGCGTACTTTGCAGTGGGGGAGACCCCGCCGCGCTGCACAACGCCTGGCCCACCCTGTGGGCAAAGCTCAACCGGGAGGCCATCGAGGAGCGCGGCAAGCTGGGCGAGGTGTTCTTCTTCACCCGGGCAGGCTATGCCGGCACGGCGGCGCACTCCACGCTGATGTGGAACGGCGACCAGTACACCGATTGGGCCTTCGACGGCGGTATGCCCTGCGTGGTCCCCGCGGCGCTCTCGCTGGCCTTAAGCGGCTTCGGCCTGACGCACAGCGACGTGGGCGGGTTCTCCACCTTCCTGTGGGTGAAGCGCTCCCCCGAACTGATGCTGCGCTGGGCGGAGATGAACGCCTTCACCCCCCTGATGCGCTCCCACGAAGGGGTGCGCCCGGGCAACAACGCACAGTTCGACGCGCCAGGGGTCATCGAGGGCTACGCGAAGATGAGCCGCATTCACGCCAATTTAAAACCCTATCTGCAGGCGGCCGACCGGGAGAACCACGCCCGGGGCGTGCCGGTGATGCGGCCGCTGTTCTTCTACTACGACGGGGAAGAGGACTACATGCAGGCGTATGAGTACCTGCTGGGGCGGGATATCCTCGTGGCGCCGGTGCTGGAACGGGGGCGGGAGGACTGGGGGGCCTATCTGCCCGACGATCAATGGGTGCACCTGTGGACGGGAGAGACATACCATGGCGGGCATCACACCGTGCCCGCGCCGATTGGGGAGCCGCCGGTGTTTTGCAGAGCGGAGAGCACATTTTTGACGGAATTTTTGATGTTGAGGGATCTTTGATGTATACAATCGATGATGTTGGAAGGATGCTGGACGAGATCGCCGACGAGGTGCCTGGAGAGTTGTTCAACCGGCTGAGCGGCGGGGTCGTCCTGCTGGAGGCGTGCATGCTCCACCCCGAGGGCGGCGGCGACCTGTATATCCTGGGGGAATACAGCAACCGGCGCGACATGGGGCGCTGCATATACATCTACTACGGCTCCTTCATGCGGGTGCACGGCTACGCGCCGGAGGCCGCGCTACGCGGCCAGCTGCGCGCCACGCTGCTGCACGAGCTCACCCACCACCTGGAGTCCCTGGCCGGGGAGCGCGGCCTTGAGGTGAAGGACCGGCTGCAGCTGGAGGAATACCGGCGCGCGCATCAAACGTAGGGAGGATTTTTATGGAACCATCGGCATCGCCAAAGACCAGCGGCATCACCTGGAGGGACAAGATCGGCTACGGCATGGGCGACGGGGGAGGCACGCTCTTCCTCGGGATGATCGGCTCCTTTTTGATGATGTTCTACTCGGACGTCCTGCATATCCCCATGGCGAGCATCACGGTGCTGCTGTTGGTGCTGCGCATCTGGGACGGGATCAACGACCCGATCTGGGGCACGATCGTGGACAGGAGGCCCGCGGGGAAGCACGGCAAATTCCGGCCCTACCTGCGCATCTTCTGCGTCCCCCTGGCCGTATGCGCCGTGCTCATGTTCACCAAGATCCCGGGCCTGAGCCAGGCGCAATACCTGATTTACGCCTACATCACCCACATCCTGTATGAGGGGTTCTACACCACGGTCAACATGCCGTTGGGCGCCATGGCCTCGGTGATCACCGACGACGGCGCGGAGCGCTCGCAGCTGTCGATCTACCGCTCCATCGGCTCCGGCGTGGGCGGCGCGGTGGCCTCGACCATACTGCCCTTTTTGGTGTACTCCAAGGCGGTGGACGGCGCGAAATACCTGGACTCCCAAAAGATATTCATCGCGATGGTTGTGTTCGCGGTCCTCAGCGTCGCGATCCATATGACCGCCTTCAAGCTGACCACCGAGCGGGTACCGCCTCCCCCCGCAGAGGAGAAGCACAACCTCTTCGAGACCATCGGCACCCTGCTGCGCAACCGCCCGTACCTTGCGCTGTGCTTTGCCTCCATGCTGCTCATCGGCAGCTCCCTCTATACGCAGGCGGTCTACAACTACCTCTACAAGGATTATTTCGCGCGGCCGGAGCTCTACAGCATCGTCACCATCGCCACCTACGCGCCCACCGCGCTGCTGCTGCCCGTCCTGCACAAGCTGGTGCTGCGCTACGGGAAAAAGCGCCTGTGCGCCTGGGGCCTGCTGCTCAGCGCCGCCGCGAATGCCGCCGCCTTCCTGCTGCGCACGTCCAACCCCTATGTGTTCATGGGCTACTGCTTCTTCAGCGGCCTGGGCGGCACCTTCCTGAACATGGAGCTTTGGGCGCTGATCACCGACGTGCTGGACTACCAGGAGTTGCTGTCCCATAAGCGTGAGGAGGGCACCTGCTACTCCCTGTTCTTCTTCATGCGCAAGCTGGGGCAGACCCTGGCGGGCAGCGGGTCGGCCTTCCTGCTGGGCAAAATGGGCTACGATGAGCAAAAAATCGTGCAGTCCCCCGGCGTGGCCAGCCGGATGTACACCGCCGCCACGCTGGTGCCCGCCATCGCCTTCGCGCTGATGAGCCTTGCCATGACGCTCTGGTATCCCCTCAACCCGAAGAAGGAGGAGGAGGTCCGGGAGGAACTGCGCCGCCGCAGGGCGGCAGAGGCGGAAATCGAGGCGGCGGCATGAGCGACTGGAGCCCCGGGCAGTACCTGAAGTTTGAGCGCGACCGCAACAAGCCCGTCGCGGACCTGCTGGGCCATGTCGCCCTCCCCTCCCCGGCGCGCGTGATCGACATCGGCTGCGGGCCGGGCAACTCCACGGAATTCCTCGCCCGGCGCTGGCCCGGGGCGGAGATCATCGGCCTCGATAGCTCGAAGGCCATGCTGGAGGCCGCCAAGAAGCGGCTGCCGGGCCTGCAATGGATCGAAGGGGACGCCACGGGGGACCTTTCAGGTCTGGGTAGGTTTGACCTGGTGTTCTCCAACGCGGCGCTGCAGTGGATGCCGGAGCATGAGCGGGTTGTTCCGGCGTGGTTTTCGAAGCTGAACCCCGGCGGCGTATTGGCTGTACAGGTGCCGGGCAACTACGATTCCCCGCTGCACCAGGCGCTGCTCGCCATGGCCGGGAGCGAAAAATGGCGCGGCGCGCTGCCGCAGGCAAGGCCTCAGAACTATCGCGCTGCCGGGTATTATTACGACATCCTCTCCAAGCTCGCGGGCGAATTCGAGATGTGGGCAACCAGCTACCACCACGTGCTGGACGCCCATGAGGACATCATCGAATGGTATAAGGGCACGGGCTTCCGGCCCTATCTGGAACAGCTGGACGAGGCGGGGCAGGTGGAATTTCTGGCCGACATGCTGGAACAGGTGCGGGCGCTGTACGCCCCGCAGGCGGACGGCAGACTCCTGTTTGAATTCAAGCGCTTATTTTTCATCGCGAAAAAAGGAGATGTCACATGAAAATCGCCATCGGATCGGACAAATCGGGCTTCGCGCTGAAGGAGGCCATCGCCAAATACCTGACGGAGGCCGGGATCGAATTCACCGACCTGGGCACGAGGGACATCGACAGCCCTGTCCCCTATTTTGAGGCCGCGCCCATCATCGCGCGGGCCATCCAGAGCGGCGAGGCGGACAGGGGTATCCTCTGCTGCGGCACGGGGATGGGGATGTCCGTCGTCGCCAACAAGCACAGGGGGATTTCGGCCGCGTGCTGCGAGAGCGTCTACGCGGCAAAGATGTGCCGCGCGGTCAACGACGCCAACGTGCTGTGCATGGGCGGCTGGCTGGTCGGCGAGTGGCTGGGCGTGGAGATGGCCAAGGCCTTCCTCGCCACGGAATTCACGCAGGACCTGGAGGAGTGGCGCAAGGATTGGCTGCGCAACGCAAAAGCAAAGATCGCGATTTTTGAGGAGGAGGCGTTCCGATGAAACACCCCATCACACTGGGCGTCGTCTGCATGGGCAGAGATTCCTTCGACGTGGGCGCGGCGACGGAGATCTACGGGGCAAAAAAGCCGGAGCTGCGGAGCATCGAGAATGTCCGCTGGATCATGATCGATGAAATCGTCAAGGAGGTTGACGAGGCCGAAGCGGCCGCACAGGCCTTCCTGCGGGAGGCCGTGGACGGCGTGGTGCTGCTCAGCGGCACGTTCCACCTGGGGCACCTGGCGCTGGTGTTCGAACGCCGCTTGGACAAGCCGAAGCTGCTGTGGGGCTTCAATGAGTTACCTTATAATGGAGGCAAGATCAGGTTAAACACAGTTTGCGCTGTGAATTTGAACGCCTCCAACCTCTATAAGTCCGGCAGCGACAGCTATGTCTGCCATGTGGGCGACGCGATCGACGAGGCCTGGATCGACGCCGTGCGCATCCGCGCGGCGCTGGGCAGCGCCAGGCTGGGCGTCCTGGGGGCGCGGGCCCACGGCTTCTTCAACCTGGGGGTGGACGAGCTGGCCTTCTTCGGCAAGACGGGGGCCATGTTCGACTACTACGACCTGCGGGAGGGCTACGAGCAGGCGGTCTCCCGCGAAGAGCTGGCCGAGAGCGTTGCGGCGGCAAAAAAAATATTCCCCTGCGGGGACGTCAATGAAGCGCAGATTGAAAAGACCGCCCGACTGGTGTGCAGCCTGCGGAAATTCGTCGAAAAGAACCGCCTGGACGCCGTGGCCGTACGCTGCTGGCCGGAGTTCGCGGCGCAGTACGGCGTCGCGCCCTGTGCGGCCATGTCGATTTTGCAGGCCGAGGGGCATATCCTCGCCTGCGAGGGGGACATCCAGGGGGCGGTGTCCATGCTGGCGTTCCAGGCCATCGGGGTGAAGAGCCCCTATCTGGCAGACCTCTCGCAGATCGACTTTGAGAACAACTTCGCCCTGATGTGGCACTGCGGCGTCGCGCCCGCGGACCTCTGGGATGGCGTGAGCGAGCGCAGCCTGGACACGTACTTCGCGGGGGGCAAGGGGGTCACGGCCGGGTTTGTGATGAAGAGCGGGCCGGTGCACATCCTGCGCGTCGACAGCGCGCGGGGCAAAACCCGCATGCTGGCGGAACGGGGCGCGGCGGAGCCCATGGAGAAGCTGCTGCGGGGCACCTACGCCAAGGTGGTCTTCGAGAAGAGCGCCCGGGCGCTGATCGACCTGGTGACAACCAGCGGCGTAGCGCACCATGTGGCGCTGGCCTACGGGGACTATACCGACGTGCTGCAAAGGCTCTCGCGGATCATGGGCTGGGAGATACTGTAAAATGTGGGTGGCTTGTCAGTCATCCATATAATCACTCGAAATTGCATACAAAAATCCTGAGGACTGTCCAAAAAATTTTTGCGGGGAGGGGGATTGACATTTTTGGATTTTTGTGTATAATAGGATAGTCATGGCGATTGCGGAATTGTGTAATGGTAGCACGGCAGACTCTGACTCTGTTTGTCTGGGTTCGAATCCTAGTTCCGCAGCCAGTTTTCCGGCCTCTCAGCCCTTGAGTATCAACGGGTTGGGAGGTTCTCTCTTTCCCGAAAGGGGCTGTGCCTAAAGATTGCCTAATGATTTTCGGTATCCCCGGCCCTTACGTCTGTAATCTCTCGTTGGAGAGCGCCGCCAGTTTTTCTGTGCTCCTATAGTCCAAGTGAAGGTAGATATTCGCCGTGGTGGAAATTTCGCTGTGCCCTAACCACTTGGAAATGTCCGCGATATCCGCGCCCCAGTCTTGCAGCAAGGTTGCGTTGGTATGGCGCAGATCGTGAAACGTAATCACGCGAAGCCCGGTTCTCACTATGAGCCGTTCAACTCGCTTCGTGAAGCCGAAGCTCACAGGGTTGCCGTTCGCCTGCGCGCACACTAAGCCGTTGTCCTCGTATCCCGTGCCAAGGAACGCTTTGTGCTCTTCCTGCTCTGCCTTGTGCGCTCTGAGGGCTTCAGTAACAACGTCAGGCATTAGGAGCTTTCTATAGCTGCTCTCGGTTTTGGTGCCCTCCCGCACGATCACGGTCTGCGTTTTCGTCATGGTGTCTTGGATAACGATGGTGCCGTTCTTCAGGTCAACCGATTTCCATTGCAACCCTAAGATTTCGCCCCGGCGCAATCCGCAGCGCAGCGCAAGCAGAATAGGCACATATAAATCCGAGCCTTTCGCCGCCGCTGTAAGCGCGTTCGCTTCGTCCTCGCTGTAAGTGGCAAGAATGCGTTGCGGGATTTTCGGAAGCTTCACGGCAATAGCGGGGTTACGGGCGATCACGCCCTCATTCACCGCATCCTGAAGCGCCTTGCTGATAATGCCGTGATGGTTCTTGATGGTCTTCGGAGCCAACCCGCCCTTGCCTCTCAGATTGCCGCTTTCTGATTTCTCGTTGCAGTATTTTTGCAGAGCGGGCTTTGCCAGCTTGGAGAGCTTGCAGGGGTGTTCGCGGAAATAGGGAACGATATGCCGCCGCAGTTCTACCTCGTATGTCTCCCACGTAGAAAGCTGGATATTGGGCTTGATTTCCTCCAGCCATCGCTCCAAGTAATCCGCGAAGCCGATTTCAGGGCTATAGATGATATTGGCCTTTCCATACTCGACTAGGATTTCATGGAGCCTTCTCATGGCCTCCGTCTTGTTGCCCTTGATCGCCGGAATATCGGTGTTTACCCATTTCTGACGTGGCTTGCCGTCTTTGTCTCTGATATTGAGCACAGCATAAAATTTGCCGTGCGATGCTTGTAGGCTTCCTGTCAAATGCCTTTCCTCCTTGTTGACAGTACCCACTATTGATTGCTTATATTATAGCACATAGTTGGGGCTTTGTAAATTGTTTTCAACGTATTCCGCTACGCATTTTTTGGGGATAAGATATTTTTTGCCTTCGCGCAGACTACGAATGCGCCCAGATTTGAGTAAGTCATATACGGTCTTACGGCTGAGGGGCAACATGCCGTTGTATATGTCCTCTGCTGTCACAATATCTGAATAGTCTTTGAACATTTCAGTTATATCGTTTGACATTGGGTTGCCCTGTCCTCCCTTCCCGAAAATTTGTCAAACGTGCTGTAAGCGCCCTAAAACTTAAGCAGGGCGCAAAGCTAAGTATTTATGTTTGCCATGAAAAGCCCATCTTCCAAAAGACAGTCTTTCCATCATCCTGAAAAATCACGTGCCTGTGCTAGCCGTCCCAGCGGCGCTTTCAGCCTGCGCTATCCATGCTTCGACAGCATCCAAACGAGACCTCAAGTCGGCCATTTCCAGTGCGCTTTCTTCAATCAGAGCGCTGTAATCGGTCAAGTCAAGTTCAAGGTTGAATTTCGTTCCATCAAAGCTATAGATACCACGCTTGTATAGATTTGTGAAGGCTGTTAAAATCGCATAGAATTGTGCGTCTATTGCGTCCTGGTCAAGTGTGTAAACACCTGCTGAATTGGCTGTCATGATGCCCGGTTCCATCGGTGCAACAAAAGACAGGGAATCATCCGTTATATACCATCCAGTGGGGAAGGTGCCCTCGTCAGCCTCAACAGTTCCATCACTGTCATCAATATAGAGCAGTATTTGATGCCACTCGAGCCATTCTTCAGCATCCATGGTTTGATACAACTTCAATACTCTGGACTGCGTTCCTGTAGTCACATTGCTAAAAATAGTATCTGCCTCAAAAACTTCTACAACCGAATTCACTGTGTTATCGGGCATTAGGCCCACTAACGATTGAATGGTTCCCGTTTGACCAGGGGTAAATATGGACAAATCCGGGGAATCTTGTATAAAAGCATTAACCCCAACGCCTGCCTGCGGATTCATAACGGGGCCTTGACCCGCTTCCACTTGTTCGGTCAAGCCATAATAGGTGTTTTCATCGCCTGTCTCAGGAGGCTCCGCAACCAAGGGCAGAGATTTCCCCACGCCCACCGTTCCAACAGTCGCGGCCAATTGTGCGAATTGTTCCCATAGTTGGTTCAGCCCGGTTTGGTCATTCGCGGGAAGACCCAGCGCCGTTAAAATGGGTTGACGTTCTACGCCGATATATGCCGCTAATTTGCTTTGTGTTGTTGACATATTTTTTTCCTCCTTGTTTCTATTGAAATTTTTTTAAGCCCCCTTGCGGAGGCTTTCTTGTTTGCCCACAGGGCCAAAATCAAATTGATTCACTGCCCGAATTTCTCAGTTCGTCCATCTTTTCTTTTGCGGCTTGTCTGAGTTCGCTGCCCTTGGGGGCAAAGGAATAAACATTGCGCCAATCGTTAAAGGTCCACGGCGAGTTTGCCTTCTCCTTCATCACCGGACACCTGTGCATCGTCGAACACTAGCGCACTGCCGGACACCTGCGTATTGCGGGACACTTGCGCATATTCGAATACTCTCGCGTTACCGAACACTTGCGCATCGTCGTACACCGACACATTGCCGGACACCTGTGCCCTGTCGTACACCCGCGCATTGCCGAACACTTTCGCATTACCGAACACCCATGCGTTGCCTTCTTGCGCAAGGTTTTCTTCTTTTTCAATCCAGCCGCCAAGGTCTCCGGCTTTGGCAAATTCAAAAGAATTCAGGGCGCGAATGCGATACAGGGTCTTGCCGCAAACCATTTTGGTTTCCGTGGTGAGTTCATATTTTTTCATAATCAATTTCTCTTTCTTAAGAACACTTGTTCTATCGATAGTATAGCACAAACTCGACTAGATGTCAAGGAAGATTTCTAAAAACAAGAAGTCAACCCCGTTTCCTAATGCGATTTCGCGTCTCAATTGTACAATTCGATTGTTTTTTCGCAATTTTCTAAGCCTCCTCTTCATTCGGAGACTGCTTTTTTGCTTTTCTATACTAGTAAGCCTTAAATCGAATGGATTCAAGGCAAAAATCCTAGCAAACCATAGTTTCCATTATTTACCAACACGTAAAATATTAGTTTTATGTCATTTCAAAATCAGCCGATCCAGCCCTTATATATAGGCGTTTTTGAGCCTATAAAGACTCGCAAAATACTCATTTTATCTCATTTATGATTTTTCGCATGATTTCTCGTGATTTTCATGATTTTATTCTGCCACACTTTTGTTCATGTGTCAAGGGAATTCCTGAAGCTCCCCAAGGCGCAAATAGGCTCTGCGAAAAAAAATTTTTATTTTTTTCTGGCCCTGAAATAGACCATATGCAAACCGTGCCCCAGAATTAAGATGATCCGAAAATGTAAATTCGCAAAAAAAGAGGAAGCCCACGCTTCCCCCTATTACATGGTATATCGCTCATGCCGCCTGATACTCCCTCACACGCCGATAGAACGTGTTGGGCTTCATCCCCAGCAGTTCCATGGCCCGTGTTGCCGTAATTGCCTTCGCCGTCCACTGCGCGTATACCCCGGCGAAGTCGGCGCTCTCAATCTTCTTGCGCCCCGTGTATTTGCCTTCGACCTTGGCAACCGCAATGCCCTCTGCCTGCCGGGAAAGAATGCTCTCGCGTTCCAGAGTCGCGACAGCCCCAAATACGGTAAGCATAAATTTCCCGGTCGGCGTGGTCGTGTCGATACATTCCTTCTTTGAGATGAAGTCCACGCCCTTTGCTGTGAGCCGTTCCACCAAGTCCAGCAGATCGCGGGTGTTTCGAGCAAAGCGGGATATATCGGAGACCGTCACCGTGTCCCCCTCGCGCACGAAGTCCAGCAGTTCCCGCAGTTGGGGACGGTCGGCGTTCTTCCCGCTGGCAACGTCAATAAATACACGCTCCACGCCCAGTTCTTTCATAAGCACTTCCTGACGTGCCGTATTCTGGCCGGGTGTGCTGATTCTGCAATACCCTATGTTCATTCCTCCATGCCCTCCGCTTCCAAAATAAGCTCGTCAATGATAGACAGCTTTTGCTTGTTTTCGCTGAAGTGGATTTCATGCCCCGGCTTGCTGGACGTTAGCAGGAAGTCAGCGGCGCTTTGAGTTAGCCTGAATGTATAGTATTCATGTAAGTCCAGCAGTAGCCCTAACTTGGTGATTTCCATAGCATTCCCTCCATTCGCTTTATATAGTTATTATAACTCAAGTTGATATATTTGTCAATAGGGTATTTGAGTTATTTTCAAAATATTTGTTGACTTGTTCACCAAAACAAAGTATACTGGTACTCAAGCAAGAATGGAGGAGTAACATGTCCATTTCATCCAAAGTAAAAGCTATGATGCTTATCCGGGGCAAGAGCCTTGCGGATATGGCTGGGTATCTGAACATCCGCGAACAGTCCTTCAGGAACAAGCTGACCCGGGAGAGCTTCACCGCGCCGGACTTGATACGCCTTGCGGAAGGGCTTGGCGCAAAGGTGCAAATTGATTTCGGCGGCAAGCAAATGATCGTGCTGGATGCATCGGACTTGCCGGAGGAAGGCGCGGAGGATTAGCGTTTTTGGCAATAGGGTGGGTGTTTGTCCTGCAATATTTCAAAATGTGAAAAAGAAGCCTATTGACATGCAATAGGCCCCTGTTGAGAGTGTGGCAGTAGGGTATACCCCTGTGAAACAATTTTATCTTGCCTTTGCTTGCTGAACTGCATTAATAATGGCTTCGCCCACACTGTTGCTAACGGTGAAAAAGCGTAATTTGCCAAAACCGGGTTCAGTGGTTTCAAATGTTAGTTTGCAATCGCCTGTTTTTTCATCATGAGCGGAAGAAGTAGCTGCGCCAATAATCGCACCAGCGCCGCCGCCAAGCACCGTTCCTGCGACAACCCGCTTAGTCATGTTATCTTTTCTTTTGGTTTCGTATTCTATGCTGATGTTGGTAATCAGGCTAATGGGATAGACCTTGCCAGAATTCCCATACGTCCATTTCCCTCGTACTGTATCAACGGCGAAATCGCCGACATCTGGCAATACTTCAGCGCAACTGGCGTTGAATGCTGTGCCGCTCTTTTCGCTAACAAAACTAGTCACAGATTCTTGGCGTTTAGCTGCTCCGGCATTCCCAAACGAAGATAAGGCGAAAATACCCATTGCGCCGCCAAAGGCAACGATCAAAAGGCCGCCTAAAAATGTGCTGGTACTCAAAACCACGAACCCTACTATCACTATGCAAATACAGACTATTAACCCTATGGTGGGGCCGATGTTAGCGCCTTTATTGTTTTCCCTCGCTGATTGTGTGATTGGAATCCGGGCGGGTGTTTGGCTTGCAGGCGCTTTCCACATTTTACGGACAGCTTCGCTACGGATATTTTGGGCTTCGTTCCACTGGGGATGGCCTGCTTTCATTACTTTATCCATCCAGTCTACCGCTTTCCGATAGTCCCCATTTTTGAAACAGAGTTTCCCAAGCGCAAATTGCGCATCAACATTGCCAAGTCCAGCAGCTACAGTATAGTATTCAATGGCTTTAGCCGTTTGTCCAAGCTGATTGCTTGTTGATCCTGCATTGGAGTAGACTACAGCATCTTGACCGCAATTTTCTATCGCCTTTTCGTACCAGTATAGGGCTTTAGCACGATCCCGAACTACGCCCGTACCTTCATCATACATCACGCCCAAATTGTTTTGGGCAGTAGAATCTCCTTTTTCAGCGGCAAGGGTATAATACTTAATCGCTTTTTCATAATCGCCTTGATTTTTGTGTATGCGCCCTTGATTTAGCAGCGTCTTGGTGTCAACATCGCAATGCAGAGATATTTTTTCATCCAGCGACAACACGTAGCCGCAATTCGGACAGTTAGCCGCTCTATCCGAAAATTCCTTGGAGCATTCGGGGCAGTTGATAAGGGCCATGGGCTAATCCTCCTTGCCTTGGGCATATGTAGCTCTTACCGTACACAATTGCATTTGTGGGCTTGCCTTGCTTCCATCGGCTTTATAAACCGATATGTCATACTGAGGGTACTGCTCAATGAAGCGCTTCTTAAAATCGTCTACTGTCGTTGGCTTGTAGTCGGTCGGAAACGCGCAGTCGCTACGAACATTTCGCCCATTTTTTTGAGGGTCGATTATCGCCACCTCAAAGCCTTCACAGCGAAGAATTTTTGCCTCAATAGATTTCGCGGTCTTCTTATCCATTGCTCTGCCTCCCTTACTATCTTTTTCCACCATTATAGCACTTGATTCCACTCTAGTCAAGCTATTTTCCACCAATAGCAACCTTTTGTTTCGTATAATGGGACAAAGGAGGCGATCTAGTGGAATTCGGTGATAAGGTAAAGAAGCTCCGCACGGATAGAGGGCTAAACCAAACGGCCCTTGCCGAGCGCTTGGGGGTTCGCAAGTCCATCATATCGGCCTATGAATCACAGATGCGTATGCCCTCGCTGGAGATGCTAACGAAGATTGCGCTGGAGTTTTCGGTGTCCGTTGACTGGTTGCTTGGGCTAGAGCGCACAAAGAGCATTGACGTGGGCGGGGTGACGGATGAGCAGGTGGCGATGCTTGCGGGGCTGGTGGAGGAATTTAGGGGGCTGAACAGAAAAGGTATTTGAACAGATTCAAGGGAAAGAAAAAACGCATTTTTCATTTGTCGGTCATAGGACAGGCCAACCCCTGAAAAATACGTTTTAGTTTGGTTAATCAATAGTGGGTGACTGCCTAATGATGAGGCGCACACTGCCTAATGAACGCCTAAAGAATTTCCCAAGCGGGGTTATGCTATTCGCTCCGAGAGCAAGGAAAACGCAAGATGCGTAAGGATTTCAGCACTTTCAGGGAACGTGTGTTCACCGTGTATCACTAGGTATCATTCGGCTTTAGCCCTTCGAATCCTAGTTCCGCAGCCAAACTAAACCGCCCAAATCCTTGGTTTGCAAGGGATTATGGGCGGTTTATCTTTTCGCCATGCAATCGCTTGTTCCGTTTTTGGTCTGTTTTGGCTCGTCTGAGCGTGCCAAATTTGTGCAGGCTATGTGAAAAGGATTGCACAGGAGGTGAATATATGCTACAATGGGAAAAATTGAATTCCGGAGGCTTTCCGTGAAAAAAAGATTGCTTTGGAGATCACCAAAACACAACATCTGGGCCGCCGACACCCGATGGGGGCGCGCAATCAATTTTCTCGCCTTGCCCGTCCACGAACTGATCGTACTGTCGCGCTGGCCGTGGCGGACGAAGGACATGCCCCTCGACCTGACCGGCTATACGCTTGTCTTTGAGGACGCGTTTGAGGATGGCAAACTGGATGAAACCATCTGGCAATCCCACGGCGAAGGACAGCGCAAGGGCGGCTACTGGGACAAAAGCCAGACCCGGGTGGAGACCGTGCCGGGGCACGGGGGCAAGCTGGTGATCCGCACGCAGTACCGGGAGGACGGGTCCTACGGTCCGGGCTATTACTCCTGGGGCGCGCAGGCCACGCAAGCTTACGAGCGCGCGTACGGCTATTTTGAGGCGCGCTGCATCCTGCCGGCCGCCCAGGGATTGTGGTCGGCGTTTTGGCTGACCCGCGGCGGCGTCAGGCGGGGCGTTCCCGGCACGCAGGCGACGGAGCTCGACGTGATGGAGTCCCCGATGTGGAAGCGGCACAGAAAAGAAGGCCTGATCTCGCAGAATATCCATTACAACGGCTATTCTCTGGGGCACCGCATGCGCAACGTCGCCGTGGCCAGAGCGGTCAATCCCTATGAGCAGTTCAACACCTACGGCCTGAAGTGGACGCCGGAGGAATACATTTTTTACGTCAATGGCGTCGAAACCGGCAGGAGCCGCTTCGGCGGGGTCTGCAAGGAGCCCCTGTACATGCTGCTCTCCGTGGAGGTGGACGGCGTGGGCGGCGTGCCCTGCGCCGGCTGGTCAGGGAACATCGCGAAAAATAATCCCGGCGATCTGCCCGCGGACTTCGTGGTGGATTATGTGAGAGTGTGGGAAAGGGAGGCTGCAGATGGCAAAATTCACTGAGGAACAAAAGGCGCAGGTGCGCGCCGCAGTCAGGCATCCGGTGGTGTGGCTGAAGGGCAAGGACCTGCCGCCGGAGAAGCTGCGCCCCTGGGAACTTGCGATACAGATCGTGCCCCCGGTCATCGGCGGCCTGCGCGGCGTGTTTGACGGCGACAGAGGCTGGCTGATACAGAACGTGTTCCATGTGGACAAGGGGCTGCAGTCGGTCATGGGCGTGATATCCGCCGTGTGGGATGGCCTGAACGACCCCGTGATCGGCGCCTATATGGACTACAGGAATTACCCCTCCCGCGTCCACCGCTGGATCATGCGGATATCGACATTGCTTGGCAGCCTGATGGGCCTGATCACGGTGTTCGATTTTGGGCTGACCCCCCTGCAGCGGGTGATCATGATGATCATGTTCAATATCGTCGGGGACTTCTTCGGCACCGCCTCCGGCGTTGCCGGTTCGAAGGTCTATATGCAGATCACCCCGCATTCCTCGGAGCGGATCAAGCTCGTGACAGCCAACAAGTTCGGGGGTATGATCAGCTACAGCGTGGCCGCCGCGTTCTGGCCCCTCCTCGGCCTACGGGACGTTCTGGGAATCAGGCCCTATAGCATGTTCGTCTTTGGCGCAGTCGCTTTTTTCCTTCCCCAGATGCTTGCGAACATGCTGCCCACCTTTGTGCTGCAGCGCGTGCCGGACCCTCCCGAGCGCAAGGGAAAGCTGAGCATCAAGGAGACGTTCCTGGAGATCAAGGAGAGCTTTTTCATCGTGCGGCACAACAAATGGTTCGTTGTGAACACCCTCGCACGGCTGTTCACCATGCTCACCCCCGGCGTCTCCGACACCGACTTCTACCGCTTCTGCGGCATCAACGAGACGGTGGCGGAAAAAATCGAGGGATGGCGGGGCAAGGGCACCGGCGAGCTCCTGTACGCCATCCGCAACTTCGTCACGGGCGCGCCCGGCTCCATTTTGCAGCCCTTCGCCCCGCTGGCGGTGAAAAAGGTGGGCGGCCCGCGCAACATGCTGCTGATCAACAGCGCCTCCAATGCGGTTGCCTACCTGCTGCGTTACCTGGTCGGTGTGAAATCAGTCCCCGGCATCCTGTTCACCTGGGGCACCGAGGCGATCGTAAAGACGCTCAGCCCGTGGGTCAATGTCTCCACCGATATCATCAAATACGAGATGCTCGACTATGTGGAGTGGAAGACCGGCCGGCGCTCCGAAGGTGTGACCACGGCGGTGGAGGGCCTGCTGAATAAAGTCGTGCTGAACAACATCGATATGGTCATAGGCAACCTGGCGCTCAAACGCATAGGCTTTGACGTGACCCTGGACACCAACCAGCCCGAGAGCTACATCAAATGGGCAACTTTTTTCTACTTCATCTGCCGTAGCGTGGACCACCTGGCGGAACTCATCGCCTACTGGTGCTACAGATACCCCGGGCAGTCGCGCGAGCAGGTAGAAGCCGACTTAATTGCGCGGCGCAGGCTGGCGGAGCAATCTTTGAAGGAATCGGAGGAGACGGCTCAGTTGGTGTGACTGATTTTTTCCGTCAATTCCTGCAACACATCCGGCCTGCGGGTGGTGATGTTGTCCACGCCGAGGCGCAGCATGCGCGCCATATCCTCCGGCTCATCCACGGTCCAGACGGAGACGAGCAGCCCAAACCGCCGCGCGGCCCGCATCACCGCCCTGCCGCAGCGTTGATATGGCATATTCAGCCCCACCGCGCCCAAGGCCTTCGCCCGCAGCGCCATCCAGCCCGCCGCAAGGGGCAGCCGTTCCGGCAAATAGACGTTGAGATACCAGGGGACGCCGCAGCCGCGCACGGCCCTGACGTGCCCCGCCCACCGCAGGCCGGTGAAAAACGCCCGCCCGGCCAATTCATAGCGCGCGATCAGTTCTCGCACTGCCGCGAGGTTGCCGCGGGATTCCTTGAGGTCGAGGTTGAGACCCACCTCGTACTCCTTGGCCATGGCGAAGCACTCCTCCAGGGAGAACGCGTCTTCGCTGGCAGGCGCGTGGTGGGAAAGCACCGGCCTCCCATCGATCGCGAAGCGCAGGTCGACCTCGACAATGCCCCGCCCGATGAAATCCAGGCAGGCGCGCAGGGAATCCTGCGTATTTTCCACGGTATCCAAAGCGCCCGCATGGGCTGTGATGGTCGTCATGGTATTTGCACTCCTCGCAGTATCTTTAAAGATTTTTATCTATTTTACCACGTCTGCTTATGGCTTGTCAACTGAAGGAGGTACATGTTGGAGAAAAGCATATCACAATTTCCGGGCAGGGATGACATGGAACGCTTTCGCCGGGCCGCGGAATACTTGCGCGAGCACCCGGGCGCAAGCCTTCTGTTGGAGCCGAAGACATATGCTCTCTATGATGAACAGGCACGGAAATTGCAGGAAGACGTCATGGCGGGGGCATTTTCAAAAAATCCCGAACCGTTGATGTTCAACTATGCGTTTGACTATATTTCGGGCATTGACCTGAACGGCGCAGAAAATATCTGCATCGATGGCCGGGGCGCGACGCTGCTGTTTGACGGCTTCATGGAGAATTTCTCGCTGCAATTCTGCAAAAACGTCACCTTGAAAAATATGACGATTGACCTGAAGAGAAAGGCCTATTCCAGGGGAGTGGTCACAGGCTTCGGGGAGGATTACACGGACGCGGATTTCGGCGGGCAAACCCTGCTCTGCGAGGCCATGCCTACCCTGCGGATCCTGATCTACAACAAAAAAGAGCGCCGCTTTGTCGCTGTTACCGGCGAGGACAAAATCGAAGACTTAAGCGGCGGGCGTTTCAGGTTTTACGGGATGGATCACGCGGATATCGGTGACGAGATGTACCTGACGCATACGTATCATTTCCGCCCATCCATTCTGATTTGTGAGGCTGAAAACACGGTACTAGAAAATATCTGCATCCACTCACACTGCGGCATGGGCGTGGTCGGGCACAGAGCCAAGAATATTTTGCTCAAGGGCGTGAAGATCATCCCATCCATCGGCGAGGCGATGTCCACGAACACCGACGCGACGCATTTCACCTCCTGCTCCGGGCTGCTTCGCTTCGATGGCTGCCACTTTGAGGGCCACGGCGACGACGCCACGAACGTACACACGTATTATCACAGCATCGTCGAGGCGAAAAAAAACGTCTGCACGGCCTTTGTTGACGCCCCCACAGGTACCCACTGCCAAAAGCTCGACTATTTTGACGTCGGTGATACGATTGAGTTGGTCGGCGTCGGGGATCTGACGCCGGTGAGGACATATCGGGTGCTGGAAAGCAGGCCGGATCTTCAGGCGATGCAGTGCGAATATGTCCTCGACGGCGATCTGCCCCCCGAACTTGACGAATATTTTCTTGCGGATGCCACACAGTTGCCGAGACTGGAGTTTGTGAGCTGCTTCGTCAGGAATCACCTTGCGCGCTGCGTTCTGGTGAAAACCCGCAATGTTTTGATTGAAAACTGCTCTTTTGAGGGCAGCACGGGCTCGGCGATCCACATCGCGGCCGAGGGATACTGGCATGAAGGGATCACAGCGGAAAATGTGACGATACGCGGCAACAGAATCACGGACTGCGGAAAGCAAGGGCACGGCAGGATCCATGAGGCGGGCGGGATCAGCATCAACATCCTTGCCCTGGAGCCGGATAAGCCTATCCAGAAAAACATTGCGATAGAGAACAACATCATCGACTGCCCCGATTGCAAATACGCGATTTATGCCGGAAACGTCGACGGGCTGACGCTGAGCGCCAACCGCATGCGTTCCAGCGAGCAGGACATTATGATAGAAAAGTGTATCAATGTTACCCTCGAATGACAGAAAGGAGCGATTGCCATGTCGAACAAGCTGTTCAAATGCGCGGCCGGGCTGGCTGCCGTATCCGGGGCGTGCCTTGCCGCGGGCGCTCTCGCCTACAGCCAGTTCTTAACCAGGAGGGCTGCGGGGCGGAATTTCAATTCCCTGCCAGACGTGGATATCCTGGCGGGCCGGGAGGTGAGTGCTGTGAAGCGCGGTCCGGTTGAGCAATATATCTACAAGGCCTCCGGGGCCGCGGATTTCTTCGGCAAGCCCTACTTTCCACTGTTTCAGGAGGGCGTGCGATGGTATCTCGAAAAAGCTCCGGAGCGCGCCGCCATCGCCTCGCCCCGGGGGCGCGGGCGCATCCACGCGGATGTGATCCGGAACGAAAAGCCCTCCGACGTCTGGGTCATCTGCATGCACGGCTACACCAGCGCCCCGCGCGACTGCGGCGAGGCGGCGAAGGTGTTCTACGCATGGGGCTACAACATCCTCCTGCCCTGTTTAAGCGGCCACGGGAGGAGCGAGAGCCGCGGGGTCTCCATGGGCTGGCTCGACCGCCTGGACGTGATCGCCTGGATCAACCACATCATCGGTGAAAATGAGGACGCGCGGATCATCCTATACGGCAGCTCCATGGGCGGCGCGACGGTGATGATGGCCACGGGCGAGCCCTTGCCGGAGAATGTCGTCTGCGCCGTGGAGGATTGCGGTTACACCTCCTTTTGGGACGAATACGCCTATGAGGCAAAGGCGCTGATGCACCTGCCGGCTTTCCCCGCCCTTTACGCGATGGACACGGTGGTGCGCATGCTGCAGGGCTTCTCCATGAGGGACGCATCCTGTATAGAGCAGGTGAAAAAGTCGAAGACGCCGACCCTGTTCCTCCACGGGGAGGAGGACCATGACGTGCCGTTCTGGATGCTCGACAAGGTCTATGAGGCCGCCGCCTGCGAGAAGGAGAAGCTTTCGTTCCCCGGCGCGGGCCACGGCGAATCGTCGTACCAGCCGGAGATCTATTACCCGGCGATCAAGCGCTTCATCGGGAAATATCTGAAGGAGGAATCGGTATGAGCATCGACTATCAGACGAATGAAAAGATCAAGACCTCGACCAAGTGGTTCTTCGCGCTGGGCGACATCTTTCAAGGCGGCTTTTTCAATGTGGTCAACTTTTTTTACAGCATCTTCCTGACGGACGTCGTGGGCATCAGCCCGCTCTGGGCGGCCAACGTCTTCCTGCTGGGCAAGATCTGGGACGCGGTGAACGACCCGGTCATGGGGGTCATCTCCGACAACACGCGCTCAAAGCTCGGGCGCCGCCGCCCCTACTTTTTATATGGCGCGCCGCTGGTGGCCATCTTCTTCGTGATGATGTGGTACCCGCTCTCGTCGGGCAGCGACGCGGCAAAGGTCCTGTTCTATATCTTCGCGTATCTGCTGATGGACGCCGCCTCCACCATCGTGTCGGTGCCCTTCCTGGCTATGAGCGCCGAGCTTTCGACCGATTACAACGAGCGGACCTCCATCACCAACATCCGCATGATCGTCTCGATCCTTTCGTCCATCGCCTGCGCGGTCGCCCCGATGTTGATCGTCGGGATGTACCGGGACGTGCGCACCGGCTATATCGCGATGAGCGTCGTCTTTGGCCTGCTGTTCGCGCTGCCGCTGCTGCTGGTGTTCTTCAAGGTCCCCGAGCGCAAGCAGTTTTCCGGGGAGAAAAAGGGCACCTGGAAGGAGATGTTCGGCTCGCTACGGCTGCGCGTGTTCCGGCAGTTTATCACCATGTATCTGTGCATCGTGGTGGCGATGGACGTGATCTCCATGATTTTTGCGTATTATATGACCTATAACCTTGGGCGCGCGTCCGAGCTGAGCTATGTTCTGGGGGCGCTGCTTGTGGCCGAGGTGGCGATGGTGCCGCTGGCGTCGAAGTTCGCGGAAAAGTCCGGAAAGAACCGCGCGATTGTGCTGGGCAACCTCGGATGGATCGCCTGCGCCATCGGCAGCATGTTTATTTCAGAGCACAGCCCCGGCTTCGCCATCTACGCGCTGGCGGCCGTTTTGGGCGGCTTCATCTCCTTCTCGCTGATTGGCTTCACCGCCCTGTTCGGCGACGTGACCGAGGTGGGCGAATACCACTTCGGCTACCGCGCGGAGGGCAGCTTTTCGGGCATCCAGCAGTTGATCCGGAAGATCGCTTCCGCCCTCGCCAATTGGGCCGCGCTGACGCTTCTGGGCCTTGTGGGATTCGTCAAGCCCCTCGAATCCGTCGCGGGCGGCGTGACGACCCTCGTCAACCAGCCCCAGACCCCCGCAGTGCTGCTCGCCATTAAATGCATTCTGGGTATATCGTCGGTGGTATTGCTCGTCCCCTCGACGGTGATCGCCCTGCGCTGGGCGCTGACGAAGGAGAAGCATGCCAAGCTGATCGGGTATCTCGACCGCAGGCGCGCGGGGCTGGAGATTGCGGCGGGAACACAGGACGAGATTGAGGAGATCTGTAAAGCGCTGATTTAGACCCCTGCCAGCCCCTGCTCCAAATCCGCAATCAACTCCTCCACGTTCTCCAGCCCCGTGGAGAGCCGCACCAGGCCGTCCGTGATGCCGCTGGCCTCGCGCGCCTCCTTGGGCACATACCAGTGCGTCATGGAGGCGGGGTGCTGGACAAGGGTGTTTGCCTCGCCCAGACTGACCGCGAGGGCGCACAGCTTCAGGCTGTTCATCAGGGTGATTCCCGCCTCCATGCCCCCCTTGAGCTCAAAGGTCAGCAGGCCGCCGAACGCCACCATCTGGCGTTTGGCGGTTTCGTATTGCGGATGCGACCGAAGGCCCGGATAGTACACGCGAGCAACCTTGGGATGCCTCTCCAGATATTCCGCGATGGCCATGGCCGTGGCGCAGTGGCGCTCCATGCGCAGCTCCAGGGTTTTCAGCCCACGCAGCATGAGGAACGAGTTGAACGGGGACGCCGTGCCGCCCAGGTTTTTCAGGCCATCCCCGTGGATGGGTTCCATCAGCTCTTTCGGTCCCACCAGGACGCCGCCCACGGCGTCGCCATGGCCACAGATGTATTTCGTCGTGGAGTGCATGACGACGTCCGCGCCCAACGCAATCGGGCGCGTCAGGAAGGGCGTGGCGAAGGTGCTGTCCACCAAGGAGACCGCGCCGCCCCCCTTCGCGATTTCGGAAATTGCGGCGATATCGATGACCTTCATGGTGGGGTTGCAGGGGGTCTCGTAGATCACCAGCCGGGTGTTGGGACGCATGGCCGCCCGCACCGCATCGAGGCCGGTGAAGTCCAGGAACGTGGCTTCCACGCCGAATTTGGGCAACAGCTCGCGGAACAGCCAGGCCGTGGCGGAGTAGGTGGTGTCGTCGCACAGCACATGGTCGCCCGCCTTGAGAAGCGTCAGCGCCAGCGTCGAAATGGCGGCCATACCGGTGGAGAACGGCAGGCCAACCTCGCCGCCCTCCAGGGCCGCGATCGCCTTGCCCAACTCGTTGTTGGTGGGGTTGGAGATGCGCGTATACAGATCCCCATATTCGGGCGAACGGCAGCGCGCCGCGCCCTGCTCCACGTCATCGAACACGAAGTTGTTCGTCATATAAATGGGCATGCCCAGCGATTGATAGGCCCGGTCCACCTCGGTGCCGACACGGGCAGCGATCGTTTGGATGGAATAGTCGTAGATTGACACGATATTACCCTCTCATAATTTTATCCAGCACAGCATCTATCTTGCTTGCGTTCTGCGGCTTGGCGGATTCGCCGAGAATCTTCTGAATTTTGGCCTTGCAGCGCTGTTCCATCGTGAGGGAGCCGAGCTGTGTCCAACGCTCGAAGGTGTTCCGGTCGGAGACACCGGGGAACCAGTTGTCCCGATAGTGGTCCAGGGTGTGGTCGCAGTCCAGGAAGTTCCCCCCCGGCCCCACCTCGCGGATGGCCTCCAGGGCCTGGGTCTCGGGGTTGACGGGGATGCCGTCGAAGATGCGGCGCAGTTGCCCCACGCTCTCGTCCGCCATGACCAGCAGGTCAAACGAGTAGGTCAGGCCGAATTCCAGGTAGCCCAGGTCGTGGTTGACGTTGGTGCCGGTCAGCCCGGCCATGAAGATGTACGTCGCCGCCTCGTTGATGGCCTGGGTATCCGCCACCTTGGAGGCGCAGCAGCCCGCGAAGCCCCACGTGGGCAGGCCGTACAGGTTCCGCCCCAGCTCGCAGATCCCGGCCTGGGTCATCATCGCCTCCGGGGAGGCGTAGGAGGGCTGCATGCTGGTCATGTCGAGGTTCGACATGCCCGCGCCGAATACAAACGGCGCGCCGGGATTGACAAGCTGGTGGATCGTCAGCCCGAACACAATCTCCGCCGCCGCCAGGGTGATCGCGCCGGCCAATGTGATGGGGCCCGTGGCGCCGGCCATCATCCCCGGCGAATAGTTGACGGGGATCCGGTTTTCCGCGGCGTAGATCAGCTTGTCGATGGCCTCGAAGCCGTGCACCAGCGGGGAGATGGGCTCGTCGTAGAGCAGGAAGCGGGGCTTGCGCTTCAGCTCCGCCCGCCCGCCGGGGGCGACCGCCGCCGCCAGCTCCGTCATATCGTCCAGGCTCTTCCGGTCGCCGGCGACGATGACCTGCGGCTTGGAGGAATATTTCAGCAGATTCGCGTATTGCAGCTGGTACTGAACCTCCGGCTTCGCCTCGGAGATCAGTCCCATGGACATCAGAAAGTCGATGTTCGGCAGGGCGTCGGCCAATCTGACGGCATTGATCTGATCTGTTTCAGTGAACAGCCGCCGCCCTCCCGTAAAACTGTCCCGGAGATAGATGCAGTCCGACCCGGTGCCGAAGTAGGCGTTGCGGCCATGCAGGTCCATGGCCGGGCTGCCGTTGCGGTCGTACAGAATCACCCGGGAAGGCACGCTCTTCAGCGCCTTTTCCGCCATTCCCGCCGGGAGATACACGCGCTTGCCGTCCACATGCGCCCCGGCCTCCTTCAGCAGCCCCAGCGCCCGGTCATGGTGCAATTCGCAGCCGACCTCCTCCAGGACATTCAGCATCCCGGAGTGGATATCCCGCAGCTGCTCGGGGGAAAAAAACTGGAGCGGAGAAAATGCATTCAATCCGATGTTTGGCATGAGTATACCTATTTCTTTCCAATGTATTGTCACCTGTTGGCAAATTACAAGTATTCTACGCAGCAGCGCCTTTTACCCAATCTCACAAATATCGGGCGTGAGGGACGACAGCTTTTTGCAGCCGGTCTTCGTCACCACATAGATATCCTCCACCCCAAGCAGGCTGTCCTTATAGTTCTCCCAGGATTCAATTTCGAACACCATGTTCTCCCGGAACACCATGTCCGGCCCGGCGAAGAGGGTGCCGAACAGGTGCAGGTCCTCCACCTGCAGGCCGATGCTGTGCCCCTGCAGGTAGGCCGAGCCGTAGGACACATTTTCATCGTACCATTCGTAGGCCGCCTCGCCCAACTCGATCATGTTGACGCCGGGGCGGATATTCTCCTCGCACCAGCGCTGCAGCTTGACCAGGCCCTCCATGATGCCTTTGGCCTCGTCGTCCGCCTGCCCCACGATGGCGTGCTTGTTGAGGTCTGACACATAGCCCTGATACACCACGCCGAGGTCCAGGCGGACGATCTCATCGCGCTGCAGCGCCCGGCCGGTGCCGGGGGCTTCGGGGTCGGAATCGCCGAAGCGGATGGTGAAATGGTTCCAGTCATCCGCGCCCAGGCGCAGCATCTCGTCCCGGGCGAAGCGGATCAGCTCGATGTCGGTGACGCCCTCCTTCAAAAATCCGAGGCACTTCTCGATCACGGTTTGCGTGATCTCGGCCGCGCGGGTCAACCGCGCAAGCTCCTCCTCCGACTTGACCAGGCGCAGCTCGTTCAGGACATCGTCACAGCGCACAAGCTCCAGCCCGAGATCGCTCTCGGAAAGGGCGTCCAGCACATACACGGGCGCGTTGAGTTCGATCCCCACGCGTTTGAGGCCCTCCATGTCCTCCAGCGTCGATACCAGGGTATCGCCCGCCATGTCCAGTGAAAACATGGGGACGCTGTTGTCCACCCAGCAGAAGTCCTCCGCGCCCATGAAGCCGACCCAATGGAACACCGTCACGTCGCCGCTGCGATGGATGGCGCCGAAGTTGGGGTATTTGTTGCTCAGCGCCTCCAGGATCGGGCTGGGCGCGCTGTGCAGCATGGGCAGGCCCGTGACATACCAGACGTTCAAAGGCGACGAGACGAGCATGAGATCCAGGTCGTATTTCTCCATCAATTCGGCGGCCCGCTGCCTGTCATATCCCACTGCTTTTTGCATAGCGATTGCTCCTCTATTATTTATTTTGTTCAGCATATCATAGCCCGGATTGCCGGTCAAGGAAATCTTACCCTGCGCGGCGCGCGTCCACTTCGTTCTTGATCTCTTCGTAACGCTTGCCGTAGAGCCAGTATTTCTTTTTATAAACGAAATAGCCGGCGACGCACAGGGGGATGGGCGCCAGGAACATGAACACACGCAGGATGTCCAGCGCGCCCGTGGATACGGCGGCCCCCGCCTCGTCGATAAATAAATATTCGAATTCGCCGATGGTTTCGTTGAAGCGCTGCGTGATGGCCGGCAGGCGCGCCGCCTTGATGCCGACGCCGATGATGAGCGTCGACGCCGCGGTGGCAAGCTTGGTCAGCAAGGTCTGCACCGAGAAAATCACGCTATCGCTGCGACGGCCGGTTTTCCATTCGCCGTAATCGGTGATGTCCGCCACCATCACCGTGGAGCCGATCTGGCTCAGGCCGCTGGAGGTGAAGAAGGTGAACGCCGCCAGCGCCACCAGCACGACGTTGATCCACTTGGCGATCTCGCCGCCATATGAGCCATATTGCTCCCGCATCGCGTAGAAGATGAAGAACATGGCCGCCATGCCAAACGCGGCCATAAAAAAGCTTGCACCGTAAACCTTTTCCCGGGGCGTCTTTTTCACGATCAGATCATAGAACATCATGGAGAAGCCAAGCCCGATGCCGCTGATGATGGAGAACACCATGTAGCCCAGGCCCTGGCTCAGCCAACCGAGCCCCCCCATGTCGCCGTAATAGATAAACAGATAGATCTGCTGCTCCATCGAGGTCATGATGCCCGCAAGGAGCAGCAGGTACGAGATCGCGTACGCCGCCAGCTGGTCGTTTTGCCGGAAGATGCCGAACACCTCCCGGGCGGAGATCTTATTTTCAGGCAGCTCATAGCGCTCCCTGGTGAACAGCGCCGTGATCGAGATAAACAGGAGGACCATGGCCGCCGCCGCGAGCCCTAGCACGAAATGCGCCCACGTGACTCCCCGGCTTAGCGCCACCTTCGGGATGATCAGGGAGGTGCCCAGGGAGATGAGGATGAAGCCGCCGAAGTTGCCGATCAGGCGGCTCAGGGAGGTCACCCTGTTGCGGTCGTCGGTGGAGTTGGCTATGGTGGGAATCATCGCCCACACGGGCACGTCCAGCAGTGTGAACGTGAGGCCCCATAGCAGGAACATGGCGATGTAGTAGGCGTGGCGCAGGACCGGCGACTCCACGCCGACGGGCAGGAACATCAGGATCAGGGAGGCGCAGTTGGTCGCCGCCCCGATGAGCATCCAGGGCCGGTAGCGCCCCCATTTGCCCTTGCGGCTGTTGTTGATGATGGACGCCAGCAGCGGATTGGTCAGGGAATCGAGCGCCCGGATGAGCACAAACGCGATGGTGAGCACCATCACGTCAAGCCCCATATAGATGTTCAAAAACGCCAGGAAAAATATGTTGACGCACGCCAGGGTCGCCTCCCGCCCCACCGCGCTCACGGAGTAGGTAATGGACTGAAAGGCGGTGATCCCCCCTTGATGATCTGTCTTTTGCATACAGGCGCCCCCTTTGATTTATCTTCTGCCTGCAATTATACCTGATCCGCATTGAAAAAGCAATTGCTTTTTCAGGCAAAGAATATTTAATGGATTTGCATCATCGCCTGCGCGAGGGCGTCGTCCCCCACCCACTTGTCGGACTCGCCGCCCACGTAGATCGCCCGCCCTCACGATTTGCAAGCGCGAATTTGTCGGCGGCTTCCACCAATCCATATTTTACTTTGATTCTGTCCAGCTTTTCCAACATTGGGCGCGCGGCCACCGCCAAAAAGACGACTGTCGCCAGGGCATGGATGAGATTGAAGGGGATTCCCTGCAGATAGACCGCGAGCACCCCGGCGCGGGTGGGCTCCTGCAGAAGCATCAGGGCCGACTGCCCATCGAGCAGGCCGCCGTAAATCACAAACGTGGCAATGCCTCCGAACGCGCACAGAGCCACACGGCTGCGCGACAAGAGTCCTTTCCTGAACAGCACCCCCGCCAAAAAGCCGATGGTCCCAAACGCGAACATTTGCCAGGGCGTCCACGGTCCCTGCCCGAAAAGCATATTACTCACAAACCCGGTCAGCGCGCCCACGAGGAACCCCGCTTCGCCGCCGAACGCGACCCCGGCGACGATCACCAGGGCGGCCACCGGCTTGAACTGCGGCAGCATGAAAAATGCCGCGCGCCCCGCCACGGCGAGGGCTGTCAGCACGGCAAGGACGACCATCTCACGCGCCTGCGGTTTGCGCTTTTCGAAGACCAGCGCGAAGGGAAGCATGGATTCCAGGAGGATCAGCAGCCCGATAAAGTAATATTTCCGGTCGCCGAAAAAGGTTATCCCGGCAAATATCGTGAACGGAATCGCCAGCAGGATCATCGCGCTCGCCGCGACAGTTCTCTTCGGCAGTTTTCCGGGTTTTTTCAGTGACGGGGCTTCATCACCTGCGGTAGCCTTCGGGGAAGGTGCCGGGGGGATTTCCGGAGGCGCCGGCGGCTGCGGAGGGGCCGGCAAAGAACCTCCCAGCGCGAGGATCACGTCATCAGCAGTTACCGCCTGCGGCAACAGGTGCCGCGCCATGCGGTTGGCGGCTGAGGTATAAAAGCTGTTGCCGGAAAAGAAGCCGCGCGGCGTCCCCTGGGTGACGATCTCCCCGTCAAAGAACAGGGCGCAGGTGTCGGCGTATTCGGCGCAAAATTCGATGTCATGGCTCACAACGACGATGGAGGCGCCCGCATCGGCCAGCTTGCGCAGGATGCCCGCGAACACCCGCTTGAACTGCGCGTCCAGGCCCTTGGTCGGCTCGTCCAGCAGCAGGAGTTCAGGCTCTGTCAGCAACACCTTTGCCAGCACGGCCCGCTGCTGCTCCCCGCCCGAAAGGTCGTAGGGGTGCCACTGCAGCAGATCGGCAATTCCGCACAGCCGCGCCGTTTCCTCCATTGACGCGCGCCGGTTGGTCTTTGGGCCTGAGAGCATCTCCAGCAGGTCCTCCTCCACGGTTTTGCCGGTGAACAGCGCCTGCGGGTTCTGCGGCAGGACAGCCAATCGGCCTTGTGCCTTCGCCCTGCCGCGCTGCGGTTTCAAAATGCCCGCCATGAGGAGGAGTGCCGTGGTTTTCCCCGTGCCGTTGCCGCCCAAGATGGCAGTGATCTCCCCGGGATACGCCGCGAAGCTCAGCCCCTTGAGTACATCGGGCGTGTCTTTTTCATAGCGGAACCAGACGTTGTCCAGCTCAATGGAGGGACTTGCCGTTCTCGGCAACGTATCTTCAATTGTGAATTGTGCATTGTGAATTGTGCATTGGTTCAGCCATTCCCGCCCGTCCCGCACCGTCACCGGGCAGGGCAGGCTGTTTTTCACCTGCGACCAGATGCGCATGGGCGCGGGCATGGCCAGGAACATGCCGTGGCCGGATTCGCGCAGGACATGGCCGACGTCCCGGGGCGCGCCGCTGCAGAGGATGCGTCCCTCATCCATCACCACGGCGCGGCTGCACAGGGGGAGAGCCTCCTCCAGTCGGTGCTCGGTGAGCAGCACGGTCACGCCCAGTTCCCGGTTGATTTTGCTGATGGCCCCCAGGAACTCCGACGCCGCGATGGGGTCCAACTGGCTCGTCGGCTCGTCCAGAATCAGCAGTGAGGGCTGCATGGCCATGACGGAAGCGAGCGAGAGCAGCTGCTTCTGCCCGCCAGAAAGCTCCGTCACGCTTTTGTGAAACCAGTCCTGAATCCCAAAAAACGACGCCATCTCCGCCACCCGCAGGCGGATGGCGGGCGTATCGAGCCCCAGGCTTTCCAGCCCGAAGGCCAGTTCGTGCCACACCTTGTCCGTGACAATCTGGTTTTCGGGGCTCTGCTGCACAAAGCCGATTTTGCTTGCCACATCGCGGGGGCTCAAGGTTTCCAGTGGCGCTCCCTCAAAGAGGATGGCCCCGGACTTCAAACCGTGCGGGGCCATGGAGGGCTTCAACTGGCGCAACAACGTGGTTTTGCCACAGCCGGAAGGCCCGCACAGCACGATGAACTCGCCCTGCCGCACCGTCAGGCCGATATCCCGCAGGGCGGGCGTTTGCCGCTGCGGGTAGGTAAAGCTGAGGCTCTCTAGGCGTATGCTTTCCATCGAGCACCCTCTCTCAGGTTGATCATCAGCGGCAGGGTACACAGCGCTGCATATGCCGCGAACAGCGCGAAGGACCAGGGTTCCCACGTGCCCCCCACCATGGGGTAATAGGTGAATTTTATTCCGCCCATGACCATGCCCAGCACGAGGCTGCCGCCGCATAGCAATAGGAAGGCCAGGGCCAGCCGGTCGCGCTTCTCAAAGCGGAAGACAGAAAACGCGCTGCGCCCCGGCAGGCCGTAGCCCCGGCTTTTCATGCTGTCGGCGGTGTCAATGGCGTTTTCAAGGGCCCAAGTGACCAGGATGGACAGGATGCGCATGCCGTGCTTCGCCCTTTGCAGGGACGGGCCCTGGCTGATATCCCGGCCAATCCCCTTCTGCGCGCTGGCGATCACCTTGGCCTGGGCGGTGAAGCGCGGCACAAAGCGCAGCGCCATGGAGAGCACCAGCGAAAGCGCCGGGATGATACGCCCGAACAGGTGGATAAACTTGTCGCTGGTCATCACTGCGTTATAACAGCGGAACCAACTGATGACCGTCACCAGCATCAGCGCGGCGGCGAGGCCGTAGAGAATGGATTCCAAGGTCAGGGGGTTGCCGCTTGGCAGGTAGGCGAGGATGGTCACGCCCTGGTGGACAAAGGCGGGATTGAGCGCCGCCATCAGCAGCAGCATGGGCAGTTGGAATACCAAAGCCATGCGCAGCGCCTTTCTGCCGTCCAGGACAACGGCATAGGAAAAGGCGCACAGAAAGGACACGCCAAGGCAAACCGGGTGCATCAGCAGCACGGAAAAGGCGATCACCTGCGCGAAAAAGAGCATATTGACCAGGGGATGATATCCCGAGAAGGCGTCAGCGTATCTCATCAGAACAGCGGCCCGCTGCCCACATCCGGGCCCCCGTCGCATGTATATACGAACTCCACGACATCCCCATCCTGAAGCAAATAGCCGCCGATACCCACGCTGGGGAATTGGCCGTTGACCCTGTACTTCCAGCCGGAAAGGTCCCCGCAGTCAAATTCGCGCAGGTTGCCGATGCCCCTGATATAGACATTCGACGCACCGGTGTGTTCCACAGGGATCCCGGCCGCCCTCGCCTCCCGCTGCAGCACATCGAATGCGCTTTCCCCCGGCGTAATTATCGCGCTGCGTGCGCTCATAAGGACGCCGTTTGCCGGGACAATCGGGCGCTTTTCCGGCTTGAGCTGATCCATGTTGTTCAAGACCGTATCGCAGCGCACAGAGATTGTAACGGCGGGCTTTTTCTGCGTGGTGGTTGTGGTCGTCGTTGTGGTGGTGGTCGTCGTCGCAGCTGTCGTCGTGGTTGTGGATGAGGACGAAACGGGCCGGGTGGTGGTGGTCGTCGTCGTTGCCGTCGCTGTCGATGACGAGGAGGCCTTTGTTGTGGCTGTGGCCATCGTGGTGGTGCTACTTGTGGGCGCTGTCTGCTGCGCGGTTGTGACGGCTGCGCCTGTTGTCAGGCCACTTGAGGCCGCTGTGGACCTGGAGGTTTCGCCTTGATATGTGGCACCCTGTGTCTGCAACCCGGCGGCCAATGCCCCGTTCAGCGCCAGGGCCAATTCCTCGTCCATCGAAGCGGGCAGGGCTGGCGCAGAGAAAGCCGGCTCCGCCCTCTCCATTTCTGTTGGAAGAGCGTTTTGCTGCCTTGCGCCCGGTACAAAAAAGAACGCTGCGCCCAACATTGCGGTCGCCGCGACGGCGATCAGGGCGATTTTCACCGGTTTGGTTTTCAGAAATTGTTTCATGTTGTCCCCTCTTCACGGGCCCGGCGGGAGGACATATGGCCCCCGCCGGGTCTGCTATTGCGCTGTGATTTATCCGACTACATCCCATATCCAGCCGAAGAACATATAGTAGACAACCCACTCAAGCCAGTCCGGCAGGCCCTTGATGCAGTTCAGCCAGGCGGGGAGCTTCAACTCCCACTGCTGCAGCCGGGAGAGCTCCTTCAGCCCATTATAGGCCGTGGTAAGGGCGCTGAGCGCGTTGTTCACTTCGGTCTGCGTGGCGGCGGTGTTTTTGGCCACGTTCTGTGCCGCTGTCAGGGCGTTCCGGAACAGCTCCCAGCTCTCATCGGTGTACACGCCTTTACCGGTGTCTTTCACGGCGTTGATCTTGGCGTTGAGCGCGGTGTAATCCGTCTTCAGGGTCAGCCCGGCGAACGTCGTGTTCAGGTTGGCGAGGGCGCTATCCACCTGCGCCTGCGTGGCGGCGGACTGCGCGGCAGTCAGGGCGTCCTGGAAGGCATTCCAGCTCGCATCGGTATAATTGCCTTTTGCGGTACCCTCCACGGCGGCAATTTTCGCGTTCAGGGCGGACGTGTCGACGTAGGCAGCGAGCGTCACGTCGGTCATGTCGTAGAGGCTGTTGGCGCCTGCTTTGAATCGGCTGTATGCCACCAGGGCGTAGGCGGCCTGCTCGGTGGTCATGAGGTCCTCCGCACTCCAATCGGAGAAGAAGCTGCCGTTGGCGTTCTGATAGGCCAGCAGCGCGTCCAGCGCACTGTCCCCGCCATTGGTAAACGCGGCGGCGTCAATGCCGAGAATGGAAAGTGCCGTGACTACCTGCGCAACGCTGCACGCGTTTTCTTCCAAGCCTCCGCCATAGCCCCAGTCAATCCCGAAGCCGCCGCTGCCCTGCTGTTCATTGGAAAGCAAGACGACGGCTTCATCCACCGCGTCTTTCACGTCAGACCGCAAATCATAGTAGGGCGCGAGGGCCTGTAACGCCATGGAGGTCATGTCGGGGTCCACACTGACAGCCCAGCCGTAGGTCCAACTGCCGTCGGGCAGCCTCTGGTTTAAGACCTCGTCTATCAGGGTCTGGGCGTAACCCGCGGGAGCCTCATATGCGCTGTGACAGCCAAATGCCAACAGGGCACAAATGGGGCCATTGGGCAGTGGGCTCGTCGCAAACGAGATGTCCGCAAGGGATTCCAGTAAATTATAGCCCGCAAAATCGCTGGCATCGACGCCCATGGCGGTCAGGGCCAACACGACACGGGGGTAGTCCGTGCTGGAAACCAACTCGCCCGCTTTGACGGCTTTCAGGACCTCCGACAGATAGGTATCTGGCACGGTTTTGCCACCGCGCGCCAGGGCGAGGACCTGCCATTCGCTGTAGAACAGCGGCGAGGTGTTTTGGGCCGCCAGATAGTCCAGCACATCGGTCAGGGCGTCCGCGGCGGACGCGGGAATCACCGCCGCGAACGCCATGCCCACAGCCAGGCACAGCGCGAGGAGCATACTGAGGAAACGCTTTGCTTTCATGGAAAAATCAACCCTTTCTTCATTTGATTCACAATAAAAAAACCGGCGAACTCTGCTCTTCAGCAAGGTTCGCCGGACGAAACCAAATAGACCTACGCCATTGGGCGCAAGCTGTTTTCGGCCGCCAAGCTCCCCTCACCGAAAGGCTCGTTCCTATACATGGCAGGTCTCCTGGCTAAAAGCTTCAAACCTAGTCCATCCGCCTTCCCAGGGTGGGTCTCCCCGCGGTTCCTCAAAGAGAAACGCTCCCCAGTGGATTCACGCGCGCTAGCAACGCGTGCAGGATGTTTCGTAGCTTTTACAGTAGATTGTGAGCTGCCCCGGATTCTCACCGGGTTCCCTCTTGGGCGCAAAGCGCACCATGTATGTTCCACATTATAGACCATTTGCAGGGAGATGTCAAGGTGAATTTTGCAAATTAAAAAAACCACCTGAAACCCTTGTGCGGGCGGGTTTCAAGTGGGTCTTGATGGGCGTGGGCATCCTTATCCCGTGTAGCCCAGCTCAAATGCTTTCAGATTCATCTCCGCAAACTGAGGCTTCACCGTGCCCCGCACGGCCTCGAGCCAGACCTCCTTGGGTAGGTCCATCCCCTTGGCGAGGGCACCCAGCAGCACCACGTTCACGGCCTTGGCGCTGCCCGTCTGCTGGGCAATGGCAAGCGCATCCACGGCCTGCACATTGACACCTGCGGCACATAGGGCCTCCACGATGCCCTGTGGGTATTCCGCCGCGCCGGTGACCACCGGCATGGGGTCGATGCGCTGGGTGTTCACGATGAGCCTGCCGCCGGGCTTGAGGTAGGGCAGCCAGCGGGCCGCCTCGAGCTGCTCGAAGGCGAGGATGAAGTCCGCCTCGCCCACATCGATGATGGGCGACGCGATGCGCTCGCCGAATTTTACGTAGGTCACCACGGAGCCGCCGCGCTGGCTCATGCCGTGGACCTCGGACACCTTGACGTCATAGCCCTGGCTGAGCATCACCGCGCCCAGCAGGCGGCTGGCCAGCAGGGTCCCCTGCCCGCCCACGCCGACGATCATGATGGAAGTCTGTTTCATATAAATTCCTTTCATCTCCAAAAGCTGTTATAACTTGCATAAAACGGGGCTTTTTCGTCCTCCAAGTCGTAACCGGCCGGGCAGAGGTGTACTCGCGTCCGCCGCATGTTCTCATGCAGTATGCCATAGTGCGTATCCTGATAGCGGTTGAAATGATACATATCCTTGGCCATGTAGATCAGGTAGTTCTTTTCTTTTCTTCGTGATTCGGCGTTTTGGCGCAGCTTCGCGCCTTTTGCAAGGCCCTCGCGTACCTCCGGCGCGGAGAGGATGCGGCCCGCCTTGTCCATCAAATACACATCCCAGGAAGGGTCGAGCATGATCCAACGCTCCCCCTCGGGTAGCCAGACCTGCACCACCACATGGTTGTCGCCCTTGTACACCTTGGGGAAGCACCACAGCGCGTAGGCCTTGATGCCCACTGCCAGTAGGCACTCGCTCAGTATAACGGACAGGTGCATGCAGTTCGGGTCATTTCCCGGTTGATCGAAGCACCAGTCCAGCAATTCGTCCGCGTGCCTTTGCAGGCCCTCCGGAAGGATTGGGTTGCCGTGCCGCGTGTGCGCGCACAGCCAGTGCAGCAGCTTTAGCGCGCGCGTTTGCGTATCCCCTGCTCCTGCTATACCGCTCAGGACCCACTTCGCGTCGAGTTCCGCCAACCGCGTATCGTCGAAATCATAGGTGAACGCGACGTCTACGGCATCCGCCCGGGCGAAATCGCTGCCCTTTGCCAGCAGGCGGTGGTAACGCTTTTTCATGCCTCCCTCACCCCTTCCAGAAGTTCTCCCATGACGCATAAGTATCTGCCTCATGGGCCGGGTATCCCTTTTTCTCGGGCTCATACCCAGCGGGGAGGAGGAAGACCCACGCCACCCGTTCCGCGTCCAGCATGCCGACCTCCGTGTCCCGCGTGCGGCTGAAATAGTACATATTCTTGGCCATGGAGCCGAAATACCAGTCCGCGACCCCCTGCCCTTCCGGGATCAGCCGCGGGGGCGCGCCGGAACCCAGGCGCTTGCGTACTTCCTGCGCACCTAAAATTCTTCCCGATTCGTCGGTGAAATACGCGTCCCAGGAGGGGTCGAGCATGATCCAGCGGCTCTCCTCCGGTAGCCAGGCCTGCACTACACATGTTTTTTGCCCATTGAACACCTTTGGAAAGCACCACAGCGCATAGGCCTTGATCCCCTCGGCCAGCAGGCACTCGCAGAGGATGATGGACAGGTGCTTGCCGTTCGGGTCGTTCCCCGGCCGGTCGAACGACCAATCCAGCAGCGCCGCCGCGTCCATCCGCAGGTCCTCTGGCAGGCTCTGGGGGTTGCCGTGCCGCGTATGCGCGCACAGCCAGTGCAGCAGGTTCAACGCGCGCGTTTGCGTGTCGCCTATCCCGGCGATCTCCCGCAGGCCCCACTTCGCATCGAGCTCCGCCAGCCGCGGGTCGCCGAAACCATAGGTAAACGCCACGTCCGCGGCGTCATCCCGGGCAAAATCGCTGTCCTTGGACAGCATGCGGTGATAGCGCTTTTTCAAGCCCCGATCGCCCCCGCTTTGCACATCTGCGTGCACACCCCGCAGCCCACGCACTGGGTCGAATTTATTTCGGCTTTTTTATCGCGCATGCTGATGGCCGGACAGCCGATCCTCATGCACTGCTTGCAGCCGACGCACTTTTCACCGATCTGCAGCGCGGGCTTGGCCTTGACGGATTTCAGCAGCACGCAGGGCCTGCGGGAGATCACCACGGCAGGGCCTTCGGCCTCCAGCGCCGCCCTGACCGCGGCCTCGGTAGCCGCCATGTCGTAAGGGTCAACCACGGCCACGTTGGGAATCCCGACGGAGCGGCACAGGGCCTCCAGATCCACGGCGGCGGTGGGGTCTCCCTTGAGCGTGACGCCAGTGGTGGGGTTCTGCTGGTGGCCGGTCATGCCGGTGATGCTGTTGTCGAGGATGAGCACAACGGAATTGCTCCGGTTGTAGGCGATATCGATCAGCCCAGTGATGCCGGAGTGGATGAAGGTGCTGTCGCCCAGCACGGCCACGGCCTTTTGGGCCTCCCCGGGCCGCATCCGGTTGCGCCCGTGCAGGCCCGAGACCGAGGCCCCCATGCACAGGCAGGTATCGATCATGCCCAGCGGCGGCAGGGACGCCAAGGTATAGCAGCCGATGTCCCCGCTGACGAAGACGCCTATCCTCTTCAGCGCGTAGAACAGGCCCCTATGCGGGCAGCCGGGGCAAAGCACCGGCGGGCGCGGCGGCATCCCCATATCGAGGGCCTTCGCGGGCAGCTCCTCGCCCAAAATGGCCTTGCGGATGATGCCCTGCGAGAACTCGCCGCACAGGGGGAAGACGTCCTTCCCATGCACGTCGAGCCCCAGCGCCTTGCAGTGCTGCTCAATGTAGTCGTCCAGATCCTCAGCCACATAGACGGTCCCGCACGCGGCGCAAAAGTCGCGAATCAACTGTTCCGGCAGGGGGTATACGCAGCCCAACTTGAGGTAGCTCGCGTCCTCCCCAAAGGCCTCTTTGGCGTACTGGTAATTGATACCCGAGGTGATCACGCCGATCTTCGTGTCGTTGTATTCCACGCGGTTGAACGCGCAGGCCTCGGCCCATTCCCGCTGGGCCACGACGCGACGCTCCACGAGGAGGTGCCGCGCACGGGCCATGGCGGGCATCATCACGTATTTGCCCGGGTCCTTCGCGTAGGGTTTTAAATTGAGCTCGACGCGTTCACCAGGTTCGACCAAACTGCGCGAATGGGAAACGCGCGTACTCAGCCGCAACAAAACCGGCGTGTCAAACTGCTCCGAAAGCTCAAAAGCCCGCCTGGCAAACTCGCTGCACTCCGCCGAATCCGCTGGCTCCAGCATCATGATCTTGCTTGCCCGGGCGTAGTGCCTGGAATCCTGCTCGTTCTGGCTGGAGTGCATGCCCGGGTCGTCCGCCACGGCCACCACCAGCCCCGCGTTCACCCCGGTGTAGCTGGCGGTGAAGAGCGGGTCGGCGGCGACGTTGAGGCCCACGTGCTTCTGCCCGCAGAAAGTACGCGCACCGGCTACTGAAGCTCCCCAGGCGGCCTCGAGGGCGACCTTCTCGTTCGGTGCCCACTCGGCATCGATCTCGGCGTACTGCGCCGCGTATTCGGTGATCTCCGTGCTGGGCGTGCCGGGGTAGCTGGAGACGAAGCGGCAGCCCGCCTCCCACAGCCCACGGGCAACGGCCTCGTTGCCTAGGTAGAGTTGCTTTTGCATTGTTTGCTCCCTCATTCTTCGATTGCGTGGCACTCCCGCGCCTCGCGCAGCAGCGCCTCGTAAAAATCCCGCGCCGCCGCACGGCGGCTTTGCGCGAGTTCCTCTCCGTGCTTGGTGTAAAACCTGTCGTAGAGCTTTTCCAGCTTGAACTTATACTCCCGGAAGAAGGTGTCCTCCGCGTCCGCCGAGCCGTCAAGCACCGCGCCGTGCTCGTCCAGCATGTAGAGCGGCAGGCCCACATGGGCCTTATAGAAAAGCGTGCGGGCCATTCCCATGGCCCCACAGGCGTCCAGCTTGTCCGCGTCGAAGAGGATTTTGGCCTCCAGGCTGCACGGCGGATGGTCCGACCGGAAGCGGTGCGCGCGGATGCAATCGCTCACAGCTTCGGCAAACGCGGCGCCGTAGCCGTTTCCCTCCAGCCAGAGGCGCGCCTTCTCCGCGCCGCAGGCGGCGTGGTCTACGCGCGGGTCGGCGTACTGCTCCGCCCGGCCGATGTCGTGCAGCAGGCAGGCCGCCCGGAGAATCCCGAGGTCAACCCCCGCCTCGTGCCGCGCGATATCCATGGCGTAATTGCGCACGCGGCAGACGTGCTGCGTATCGTGCGCGCTGTCGCACATGCAATCGCGCATGTACCGCTCTATGGCGTCTGTCAAGCTACCTCTTCTCCTCCGGCGAAACCGAAAAAATCAGGCTTTTCCCATACGGCTTGTATCCCGCCGACAGGGCGGTGTGGATGGAGGCCGTATTGGTGGGTGAGCATTTGTAAAGCGATTGCCCGCCGTTTGCGATCACATGCCGCGCGACGGCGTTGACGCACGCGCGGGCATAGCCTCGCCTTCTAAAACGCCTTGACGTCTCCACCCCGATGTCGGCGACGACGTCCTGGTACTCCCCCGTCCGGTGCGCGTATGCCACGGATACGATTTTGCCCTTCTTCTCCACGCCGTATACGATGCCGTCCGGCAGGCAGTGGCCCGGGAAATGAATATCCTTGCAGCACTGGAACCTGTTGTCAACGATTCTTACCGGAATCACATCGGGGTTCGCGGGCGCGATGGTTTCAGCGTCGCAGGCAAACATCAGGTCGGAAAAACACCTGCACGATTTCTGCCCGAAGAGCCGCTTTGCCTCGCTGTCAGCCAATGCCTTCAGCGGGGAAATGAACTCGTCGTCGGTAACGTCAAACTTTTCAATGTTGCCGTGAATGAACGCCTTGATTTCCTCGGAGGCATTCAAAGGGACGCTCGCCACCACGGGGCCGTCCGCGAAAGCGGCGATCCAGATCATATGGACATAGCCGTAGCTCATCTCGCGGCGCTGCCGCCGTTCGGATTCGACGATGGTCAACCCGTCATGTATGCTTTCTGCGCCCAGTCGGGAAAACAGGTATTCGCGCACCAGTGCGAATTCGCTCATTTTTTCTCCTGCAGCAATATCGCCAGCTCATCCATGAAGGAGTGCAGGTCCTTGAACTCGCGGTAGACGGAGGCGAAGCGCACATAGCTCACCTCGTCCACCCGCTTGAGATGCTCCATGGCCAGCTCACCGATGACCTCTGTGGGGACCTCCCGCTCCATGGAGTTGTGCAGCCTCTGCTCGATGTCGTTGACGATGCCCTCCAGGTCGTCCACCGAGACCGCGCGCTTGTCGCAGGCGCGGCGCAGGGAGTTGAACAGCTTCTGCCGGTCAAAGCTTTCGCGGGACTTGTCCTTCTTGATCACCATCAGGGGCACGGTCTCGATGATCTCGTAGGTGGTGAAGCGCTTCTGGCAGTTGGTGCACTCCCGCCTCCGGCGGATGCGTTCGCTGTCGTCCGTCGGCCTGGAATCGATCACCTTGCTCTCCTCGCAGGCGCAGTAGGGGCACTTCATAGGTTTACTCCCATTCTTTTTTATTTTTTAACGCTTCATACAAAGCGCAGTAGCTTTCGTGGCGCGTTGCAGGGATTTTGTAAGTCCGCACAGCCTGAACAACAGCACAGCCGCTGTCCTTGACATGCGCGCAGTCGGGGAAGCGGCACCCGCCCAGATAGGGCGCGAATTCGCGGAAGCCCCCTGCCAGGTTGTCCTTCATCAACGCCTGCTGTTCCACTTCCAGGGCGGAAAAGCCCGGGGTATCCGCCACCCACCCGCCTTCCGCGGGATAGAGTTCCACATGCCGCGTGGTGTGCCGCCCGCGCCCGAGCTTTTCGCTGATCTCGCCCGTGGGGAGGTCCAATTCAGGCACCAAACGATTCAGCAGGGTGGACTTCCCCACGCCTGTGTTGCCGCAGAAGGCGCTGGTCTTGCCCTCGAATAAGGCCCTAATTGGGTCAATATTGCTGTCAGGGGATATCGTAAAACACTGAAAAGCTTTGTATATTGCCGCATATTCCCCGCCATCGGCCAAGTCGCATTTGGTGAACACCAGCACAGGCTCTATGGCGGAGAGCTCCGCCACGGCGATGAGGGTGTCCAGCAGGCGCAGGTTCGGCCTTGGCCGCGCGGTGGAACACAGCAGGAACAGCTGGTCCAGGTTTGCCAGGGGCGGGCGAGCCAGGGCGTTTTTGCGGGGGAATATCTCCCGGATGTAGCCCTCCCGCGCGTCGATCTGCTCCACGCGCACCCGATCCCCCACCAGGGGCGCGACCCCCTGCTTGCGGAACAGGCCCCGCGCCCGGCAGGCAAGCGCTCTTTCGTCCGTCACCACAGCGTAGCTGCCGCCCACACTGCTGTGAATGCGCCCTTCGATCAAGCTCACACTACTCATTCGATGACCACGATGGTGATTTCGGTGCCGTAGTCGGCCGGGGTGTTGGCGGACGGGGTCTGCTCGGCCACCAGCCCGGAGGCGACAAAGCCGATCACCGAGCCGCGGTAATCCACCGTGACAGTCTTGTAGCCAGCCGCATTCAGCGTATCGATCGCCCGCTCCTCCGTGAGGCCTAGAACATTTGGTACTGTGGGCCTGGCGTCGTGAACCTGATCGTTGCTGAGGGTGGGCGGGTTCAGGTCGAAATTGATCGTGGCGGTGTAGGCCTTCTTTCCATTGATGCGCACCTCCAAGGCGGCAGGCTTGTTGCCCTCCAGGGTCACGGAATACTTGTCCGTGACGATGATGGACTCCTCCTTTACCAGCTTGCCGTCGAGGTAGACGCTCACGGTGGCCTCCGCGCCGGTATTGGGCATGGGGACGGCGACCACCGCGCTGCGCTTGGCCCCCAGCCCGTTGCTGATTTTCACCTTGACGGCCGTCCCCATTGCCACCTTGCTCTTGGCCTCAAATTCCTGCCAGGCTACCTTGCCCTTTTCCTCATTGCTGTCGATCTCGGATATATCAGTCCTGTCAAGCTTAAGCTTGGCTGATTCGAGCATCTCCTCCGCATCGTCCAGGCTCCAACTGATCAGCGAGGGCATATCCACCAGCTTATCCTTGTCCACGGACACCGCCATGATGATAGTCACCGGCTGGCCCGCGGCAAGGGGGGTGTTTGCCTTGGGGTCGGTGCTCAAGATCTTTCCCTCCTCCACGGTCGGGGAATACTTCGTATCCGGCTTGGGTATGAAGCCCGCCTCGATGATCTTCCGTTCCGCATCGGCATAGGACATGCCCACCACGTTGGGTACCCGCTTCTCGGTGTCCTGCGAGACATAGAGCGTCACCTTGACCTTGCCGCTGGCGTCCGGCTTCTGCAGCGAACCGTAGCTGGGCTCCTGGCGCGAGACCTCGCCCGCCGGCTTGGCGGAGAGCTCCTTCTCCCACTTGAATATATATTTCTTGTCGAAATCGGGATTGTTCTGGATATCCGACTGCTTCATCCCCACGAACTGGTCCACCTTGACCTTGTCGCCGGAGTTGTTCAGGGCAAGCGAGATGATCACGAAGACGATCACCACGAACACCACGCCCGCCACGATGCCGATCATCTTCGGCAGCAGGCTCCTGCGCTCGGTCTCCTCCTCCGCGTCCTCCTGCGGCAGCCGTTTGGCGGGCGCCGGGCGCGCGGGCCTCTGGTATTCCATCGGAGAGACATATTTCGTGGGCTCGCGGTCCACGTAGTAGTTATATTCAAAGCGGATCAGCGGGTTGCGCTTGAACTCCTCCAGATCGAGGAGCATCTCCGCCGCGGACTGATAGCGGTCGGCGGGGCTCTTCTGCATGGCGCGGATGGTGATCTGCTCCAGCCCCAACGGAATCTGGTCGTTGATCTCGCGCGGTCTCCTCGGCTCGCTCTGCAGCTGCATGATGGCCACGGAAACCGTGGAGTCGCTCTGGAAGGGCAGCTCGCCGGTGAGCATCTCATAGAGCACCACGCCCACGGAGTAGATGTCCGATTTTCCGTCGGTGAGGTCGCCGCGGGCCTGCTCCGGGCTGATGTAGTGCACCGAGCCGATGGCGTTCTCGGTCATGGTACGGGTCTCGCTGCGGGTGAAGCGCGCGATGCCGAAGTCCGTCACCTTGATGTTGCCGCTGTGCAGCAGCATGACGTTCTGGGGCTTCACGTCCCTGTGAACCACCCCGCGGTCATGCGCGTGTTGCAAAGCCCGCAATATCTGGGTCAGAAAATGCACGGCCTCCTTCCAGGGGATGACGCGCCTCTGCTCGATGTATTCCTTGAGGGTGATGCCCTCCACGTATTCCATGACGATGTACTGCAGGCGCTCGCCGTAGCTGACGTCGTAGACCTTGACGATATTCGGGTGCGAGAGCATGGCGATGGCCTTGCTCTCGTTTTTGAAGCGCCGGCGGAACTCCTCGTTGGCGAGGTATTCCTCCTTGAGGACCTTCACCGCCACGGGGCGGTCGTCGATGTTGTCGTAGGCCCTGTAGACGATGGCCATGCCCCCCACGCCCAGGACCTCCTGGATCTCGTAGCGCCCGTCAAGGATTTTACCCACGTAGTAATCCATATCTAAACACCCTTTCGTGTTATATCTCAATCGCAACCACGGTGATGTTGTCCGGCCCGCCGCGCGCGTTGGCCAGCGCGACCAGGAGGTCGGCGAAATTCGCGAAGCCTGCCTCCGCCAGCATCGCGGGGAATTCGTCGGGCTCCACGCAGTTGGTGAGCCCGTCGGTACACAGGAGCAGGACGCTGCCGGGGGCCAGCTCCTCCTCGCAGTAGTCGGCCTCCAGGGTCTCGGCCACGCCCAGCACCCTGGTGATCAGATTTTTGCGGGGGTGGTGCTTCGCCTCGTCCTCGGTGATCTGACCGTTGTCCACCATGGCCTGCACCACGGAGTGGTCCTTGGTCAGCTGCAGCGGCTCGCCGCCGGCGAGCAGGTAGGCCCGGCTGTCGCCCGCGTGGGCGATGCAGGCCTTCCTCCCGTTCACGATGGCCGCCACCACCGTGGTGCCCATGCCCATGAGGGACTCATTGGCCTGCGCCAGGTCGAACACGCGGGTGTTGGCGTTGTCGAGGGCCGTCACCAGCAGGTTTTTGATGGAGCGGCTGCTCATATGTTCCTGGAACGAGGAGGTGACGGCCTCCGAGATCAGCTGCACGGCGCTGCGGCTGGCGACATCCCCGCCTGCGGCGCCGCCCATGCCGTCGCAGATGACCGCCCAGACGAAGCCACCCGGCAGTTCGCCCACGCTGTAGCAGTCCTCGTTGAGCAGGCGGACCTGCCCCACGTCGGTCTTCGCGGCTATGCGCATGGGATACCTCCTTTTCTAAGCTGCCCACAGGCAGCCAGTTGCCCGCAGGCCGCGGATATGTCTCCCCCCAGGCTGCGGCGCACGGTGACGGCCAGACCGCTTCGCTCCAGGATATCCTGGAAGGCCCGCACCCGCTCGGGTTTGCTGCGGGCAAAGCCCAGTTCCGGCACGGGGTTGGCGGGGATCAGATTCACGTGGCAGAGCATACCTTTCAGCCTTCCCGCCAACTCCCGCGCGCATTCAGGGCTGTCGTTGACGTCGCGGAACAGGGCGTATTCAAACGATACGCGCCTGCCCGTGGCCTTCGCGTATCTTTGGCAGGCGGCCAGCAGCGCCCCGATGGGATATGCCCTGTTGACAGGCATCAGTTGATCGCGCAATCTGTCATTCGGCGCGTGGAGCGACACCGAGAGGGTCACGCCCAGGCGTTCGCCCGCCAGGCGGTCCATCTGGGGCACAAGCCCGCAGGTGGAGACGGAGATCTTGCGCTGGCCGATGTTCAGGCCCTCCGGGTGCGAGGCCAGACGCAGGAATTTCACGGTGTTGCCGTAGTTGTCGAGAGGCTCGCCCATGCCCATGAGCACGATATGCGATATCGCCGTTCCCAGGTCCCGCTGCGCGGCGTGGATCTGCGCGAGCATCTCGCCGCTGGTCAAGTCGCGTATCAAACCGTGCTGCCCGCTGGCGCAGAAGGCGCAGCCCATTTTGCAGCCCGCCTGCGTGGACACGCATACGGAATACCCGTAAGAATAGCGCATCACGACGCTTTCAATTGTCTCGCCGTCGTGCAGGCGCAGCAGGTACTTGCGGGCGCCGCTGGTGGATTCCTGCTTGCGCACAATTTCGCAGGAGGCGACAAAAAAGTCCTGCGTAAGGCGCTCGCGCATGTCTTTCGGGAGGTTGGTCATCTCCCCCGCCGATTGCGCCCCCCGGCGCTGCAGCCAATCGAAGATTTGCCTGGCGCGGTACTCTGGCAGACCCAATGGTGCGAGGGCTGACTGAAGCTCTTCGATGTACAGTGAGCGCAGATCAATCATTCGTAAACCTCGCGATGAAAAATCCGTCCGTGCCATGGATATGCGGCATCAGCGTGCGGAATGGCTCGGCCCGAAAATTGGGATGTTCCACTAGAAAACGATTGCACACGCCCTCGTTCTCCGCCGGGTTGAGGGTGCACGTGGCGTAGACCAGCACGCCGCCGGGCTTGAGGCGCCGCATACCCCCACATAATATAGCATACTGCATTTCGGGCAGTTTGTCAAGTTCCGCGCGCATTTTCTCTCGGATATCCGGTTTTTTTCTCAGGGTCCCCAGGCCGGAGCAGGGCACGTCGCACAGCACCCGGTCTGCCCTCTCACCCTCCGGCAGGGAACGCGCGTCCCCCTGCCGCGCCTCTATGCAGCTCAGTCCCAGCCGCGCCGCGCCCTGCTCGATGAGCCGCACCCGGTGGGCGTGCAGGTCCAGGGCGATGACTTGTCCTTGATTTTGCATCAGTTCGGCGCAGGTAAAGCTTTTCCCGCCCGGCGCGGCGCACAGGTCCAGCACCGTATCGCCCGGTTGGGGGTCCAGGGCGAGGCAGCACAGCTGCGCGGCGGCGTCCTGCACATGGAAGAGGCCGTCCTCATAGCCGGGCAACTGCGCCACCGCCCCGCCAGGCACACGCAATGCGTCCGGTAGGCCCTCGACAGGCTGCGCGTTGAGCAGCGCGGCCAGAGCCTCCGCCGTTGTTTTGGTAGTATTTACACGCAAAATGGTGTCATTCTTGCCAAAAGAATGCTCCAATAATTGTATGTATTCACTTGGATAGCTCTCCCGCCATAATTGAACGAGCCATTCCGGGCAGGCGCAGCGCACGCTGAGGGCGTGGTCGCCGTCGCCCTCCGGCAGAACAAGGCCCCTCTCCTGCGCGCGGCGGAGCACGGCGTTCACCAGGGGGGCCAGATGCCGCGCCTTCGGCGATGCCTTCACAAGGGCCACGGACTCGAAGATGGCCGCGTGGGCGGGTATGCGCTCCATATAAAACAGCTGGTATATCCCCAAGCGCAGAAGCGCGCGTACTTCCGCGGGCAGCTCGGGCAGGGGCTTTTGCAGCAGGGTTTCCAGTTGGTAATCGAGGGTGCGGCGGCGTTCGATCACGCCATAGACCAGGGCGGCGCACAGCGCGGCGTCCGCCCCGGTGATATTCTCACGTATCAATGCGGCGTTCAAGGCCAGGTTGGCGTAGGAGCGGGATTTTTCGCACTGGACCAGCAATCGGGAGGCAATCAAACGGGGATTGGTCGGCATTATCTCCTCCGTCTGTATCTCAGCATCAGTTGCAGCAATTGCGCCAAGGAGACAATCAGCGCGGCCACGTAGGTCATGGCGGCGGCGTTGAGTACCTTCTTCGCCCCGGCGCGGTCGCTGCCCTGCAGCAGGCCCTGCCGGTCGATGACCTCCATGGCGCGCTTGCTGGCGTTGAACTCCACCGGCAGCGTCACCAGCTGGAACACCACGATCATGGCAAACAGGGCCAGGCCCAGGGTCACCAGGCCGAAGAAGTTCAGCCAGAAGCCCAACAATATCAGCGGGAAGGCCAGCATGGAGCCGATGTTGCACACGGGCAAAATCGCGTTGCGTACCTTGATGGGCACATATTTCTGCGCGTGTTGGGCGGCGTGCCCGGCCTCGTGCGCGGCGATGCCCACGGCCGCCACGCTCGCCGCGCCGTAGACCCCCTCGGAGAGGCGTATGACGTTGGTGCGCGGGTCGTAGTGGTCGCTCAGACGCCCGCGGGTCACCTCGATGCGCACATTCTGTATGCCGTAGAAGGCCAGCACCATCTGCGCGGCCATGGCCCCGGTGATCCCCCGGGCGTTGCGCACCCGCGACTGCCTCTTGTAGGCGCTCTTGACCATGATCTGCATCACCAGGGAGAAGATCATCGCCGGGACGACAAACATCAGGAAGTATTCGTCTATGCTGAAATATGGCATTTCAGTTCCTCCTCAACCCTCTCAAAAATTCTTCGGCCGGCATGGCCTTTTTGCCCTCGGCCTGCACCACAAGCAGCTCCAGATACCGCCCATCGCCGCACAGAATGTGCAGGGGCGAGCCGCCCCCCTCGGCTGCGCGGGCCCTGTGCACCTTGAGCGGCCTGCCCTCGAACTCCATCGCCGCCCCCGGCCAGGGGTTCAGGCCCCGCACCTGGTTGTGGATTTCCCACGCATCGCGCCTCCAGTCGATGGGCGACATTTCCTTATTGAGCATAGGAGCGTATGACGCGAGCGCATCCTCCTGCTTTTGTGGTACTAATTTGCCCTGTTGGAGCTGTTTTAACGTATCGGATAAAACTTCCGCGCCCAGATTGCCCAGGATATCGTGCAATTCCCCGGCGGTCATGTCCTCCGGGATGGGCGTTTTTGCCTGCAGCAGTATGTCACCGGTGTCGATCCCGGCGTCCATGCGCATGGTGGTGACGCCGGTCTCGCTCTCGCCGTTCAGGACAGCCCACTGGATGGGCGCGGCCCCGCGGTACTTCGGCAGCAGCGATGCGTGCACGTTGATGCAGCCGTGTTTTGGGATGTCCAATATTTCCTGCCGCAGGATTTTGCCGTAGGCCACCACAACGGCCAGTTCCGGCGCGAGCGACCGCAGCAGGCCAATGATTTCCTGATTGCCGCGCAGTTTTTCCGGCTGGAGCACGGGCAGGCCGTGGGCCAGGGCGGCCTGCTTCACCGGCGGCGGGGCCAGCTGCATTTTGCGGCCCTGCGGCTTGTCCGGCTGGCAGAGCACGGCCGCGATCTCGTGGCCGTCGGCCAGCAGGCGCTCCAGGCAGGGCACGGCGAAGGCCGGGGTGCCCATGAAGACGATGCGCATACTAGGCCTCCTACTTTCTCAATTTTTTGATCGGCGACCAGCCGGTGTACTGCGTCTCATAGCCGAGGCTTTCGTAGATGTGCCGGGCGTTGTCGTTGCCGTGCTCGCACCAGAGATAGGCCGCCTTGTTGCCGCGCCGCAGGATTTCGTTGGTCAAGAAGATTGCCAGCGCGCGCCCGTAGCCCCGGTTGTACAACGCGGGGTCCACACAAACACTGCCGATCATATCCTCGTCGAACGATCCATAGGCTACAATTTCGCCGTTGTCCTCAATTATATACCCGCTGCCTGCATTGCGGCGATACGAGCGCCTGATCTCCCCGCTTTCAGTATGCACCTTGGAGTCTGTAACACCAGTTCGCAGACGTAAATCATGCCAGGCATGGGATGTGATATAGAACACCCGGTCGAAATCGGCGTCCGTGTAGTTGCGTATCGCAGCGGGCTTTTCGGGCAATAGCCCTCCCGCATACCGCATGTAGTCGTTGCCGGTGAGGCGGTCATAGCCAATTTTGGAGACGAAGGCCACGCTCTCCGCGGGCTCGTAATACGTAGACCACAGGCTTTCGCTGCGGGAACGGCGGGCGCGCCTCTCCACCCATGCATAGAGCATCATGCCGATGCCGTGGCGCCTGTATTCCGGCGCGACGAACACGAACACGCGGCAATCGCCGGAATAGGGGCTGGCGTAGGCAAAACCCGCCAACGCGCCGTTGACCTCGGCGACCATCAGGCGCCTGCTGTCAAGATATTCCTCGTAACGGGTGCCCTTCAGCATGGCGGCGAGAACGGGGATGTCATGCTTTTGGCACCTGCGCAGGACTGTTTCCTCCGGAAAAAACACGCGCAACAGCAGGTACGCCCCCGCGCTCATCGCCGCGAAGAGCAGGCACAGCAACAGGGCACGGCGGTCAAACTGGGCGATGACGCTGCGCAAAAGATGCAGCGGGCGATGCCAGATGTCCCATGTGTTGAAGCGCATGCACCGGCCAATCCAGATGCCCACACCGCTGAGCAGCGACGTGCCCACAGCCAGCGACCAGCCGTAGGCCCTGCCATATGTACGCACCACATGCCTCTGCAACAGCAGAAGCGAAATCAAACCATAGCAGCACCCCACCATCACCCCCGCGCACAGGTGCAAAAATCCGAACCACACAGCGGGGTCTGAGTTGAATATCCCGCCTGCGAAAAAATCATAGTTGCGCAGATGGATCAGGTCGGTGAGGATGTAAGGCGCGTTGGGGTAGAAGAACAGCCACAGCAGCCACAACGGCAGCGCCAGAAGGCGATGCCTCTTATGCTCCGTCCACAGCGCGCCACAGGAGAACACCAGCGGCAGCCCCGCGAGAAGCATGTTGTACGGCAGGTAATACCACCAGAACTGGATCAACGCGCGAAAGATTACGCCCGCAATCCCAATTATCAGGGTGAAGCTCACAAGCAGCGCCAGGGGCCCGATCAGGCTTTTGGGGAACCAGGACGGGCAATGTTTGCGAAGAAAATGCATTTCACATCTCCTTAATCCAACGCTCCTTGAACACGACCCCATCCAGGTGGTCGCACTCATGGCAGAAGGCGCGAGCCTTCAGGCCGTCGGCCTTGTAAAAGCACCAGCGGCCGCTGCGGTTCTGGGCCTTGAGCTTCACGACGGCGGGCCGCAAAGTGACGCCGAACTCGCCGGGGAAGGACAGGCAGCCCTCCTGTTCGCGCTGGGAGCCCTCCTGGCCGATGATCTCGGGGTTGACCAGCTCGATCACGCCCTCGCCCGTGTCAATCACCACGGCGCGGCGCAGCACGCCCACCTGCACGGCCGCCAGGCCGCAGCCGTTGGCCGCGTGCATTGTCTGGGCCATGTCGTCCAGCAGCTGCCACAGCCGTTCGTCGAATTTCTCCACCGCGCGGCTCTTCTTCTGCAGGACCGGATCGTCCCCCCGGACGATTTTGCGGATTGCCATGGGACACCTCTTCCAAAATCTGATTTTTTACGTCTGCTAAAGTATGTTCTCCGGGTTCATGTCAGCGTAGGCGCTCACCTGGGCGAAGCGGGCATCCTTGCCGAAGGCGGTGAGCATCGCGGCGGTCATCATACGCGTTTTGGCCGTATTGGCGCACTTGAGCAGCAGCCGCCAACGGTGCCTACCACCCACCTTGCCCACCCGCGCAGGCATGGGCCCCAGGGCGATGATTTTCTCGCCCTTGTACTCCCCCGCCGTCAGTTCGCGCAGCAGCTCCAGCAGGAATTTCGCGCCAGACTTCACCAACTGCTCGTTTTCGCCCGTGACGCCCAGCAGGCACAGATCGCAGTAGGGCGGGTAGGTCATCAATTTGCGCATGCGGATTTCGCTGTCGTAAAACGCGGGGTAGTCCTGCCGCGCGGCCAGTTGGATGATCTCGTTGTTGGGGTTGATGGTCTGCACCAGGGCCAGGCCGGGGTGCTCCCCCCTGCCCGCTCTCCCAACAACTTGGGTCAAGAGGCTGAAGCTGCGCTCCAAACTTCGATAGTCGTCCAGATACAGCTGCTGATCGATGGAGACCACGCCCACCAAAGTGACGTTCTCAAAGTCCAGGCCCTTGGCCACCATCTGCGTACCGACTAAAATATCATATTCCTTTGCGGCAAAACGGGTGAGGATATCCTCCCGGGCGTGCTTCGGCGCGGCGGAATCCGCGTCCATGCGGGCAATTCTCGCCTCCGGCAGCAGGCGGGCGAGCTCATCCTCGAGCTTCTGCGTGCCCGCGCCGCCGAAGCGGATGGCGGGCTTGCCGCATTCGGGGCAGGATTCGCACACGCGGGTACTGTATCCGCAATAGTGGCAGAGCAGGCGCTCGCTTGCCAGGTGATAGGCCAGCGAGATGCTACACTGGGGGCACTGCACCACATGCCGGCAGCTTTCGCAGACCAAAAAGGTGTGGTAGCCGCGGCGGTTCATCAGCAGGATGGCCTGACGCCCCTCCCGCAGGGCCTGCTGCAGGGCCTCCTGCAGCTCCCTGCCCAGCAGGGACTTCTCGCCCCAGGCGTCCACCGCGCGCACCTGCGGCAGCGTGGCCGCGCCGTAGCGCCGCGGGAGGGTCTCCAATTGCCAGCGGCCCTGCAGGGCGTTGGCGTAGCTCTCCATGCTGGGCGTAGCCGAGCACAACAACAACAACGCATTGTGTTTGGCCGCGCGGAATCTCGCCACGTCGCGGGCGTGGAAACGCGGGGACTGCTCAGATTTGTATGTGTGCTCGTGCTCCTCGTCCATCACAATCAGGCCGATGTTTTGCAGCGGCGCGAACACGGCGCTTCTTGTGCCCAGCACGATCTTTGCCCGGCCGTCCCGCGCGCGTTTCCAGCTCTCCGTGCGCTCCCCAACCGAAAGCGCGCTGTGGAATAACGCGACGTCGCCGCCGTAGCGCCGCGTGAAGATCGTCAGCATCTGCGGGGTGAGGGCGATCTCCGGCACGAGGACGATCACGCCGCGGCCCCTGGCGAGGGCCTCATCGATCAATTTGAGATAGACGTTCGTCTTGCCCGAGCCTGTGACGCCAAACAGCAGGGCGCACTGTTTGAATGGATTGCGCAGGTGATCGAAGGCGAGCTGCTGTTCCGGGGTGAGGTCGATCTCTGTTTGCTCCCCCCTGTCGCCTGCGGCGACATCCCCCCTCACGGAGGGGGGCAAGGCATCCGCCCCTACGATAACGCCTTTTTTGAGCAGGGCCTGTATGACCGCGGGCGAGACGCCCAGATAGCCGCACAGCTCCTTCGCGCTGGCCGCGCCGTTCTGGCGCAGGAATTCGTAAACTTCCGCCTGCCTGACACTGAGGCCATCGGGGAGTTCATCTTCAGAGACGGAATAGACACGCTCCGCCACGTTCCCCGCGTTTTGCAGGGCGTCGGTGTGGCGCAGGAGGTAGCCGCGCTCCGCCAGGCTTTCCGGCAGGGCAGAGTCCGGCGGCAGGCCGCACTTCTTCAGCAAATCCTCCCGCCGCATGAAGGCACCCCGGGAACGGGTTTTGCGCAGGCGCTCCAGCAGGCTGCGCTCGTCCACGGTCAGCAGCTCCTCCGGGGGCGCGTCGCCGAGTTCCAGGGCGCTGTAGAGCACGTGCATGGCGTGGCGCAGCCCCACGGGCACCATGGCCCGGTAGGCCTCGTAGAGCGTGCAGAAGCAGCGCTCCTTCAGCCAGGGGACCAGCTCCACCAGGTCCTGCGGCAGAAGGGGCTCGTCGTCCAGCAGGCGCAGGATAGGCTTGATTGGATGGGTTTCAGGAGGGATATCGCCCAAAGAGAGGACGATTCCCAGCCGCGTCTGCCTTCCGCCACCAAAAGGAACAACCACCCGGCAGCCGGGCGCGACGCGGCTCCCGAGCGCAGGCGGAATGCTATAGTGGAAAGCCTTGTCATAGCAGAACGCGGCCCGCTCGATCGCGACGGCGCAGCAGGCTGGGTCAGATGTCACGGATCTCTTCCGGCTCCAGCACGGCGTACTTCTTATCCAGGAAGTCGTTGAGCGAGAGGGTCACGGGCTTGCCCAGCAGGGTGCGGTGGTCCCCCTCGGCGTCGTCCACCAGGTCGCGCGCGTGCTTTGCCACGGCGGTGACCAAGGAATAGCGGCTGGTATGCTTGCCCAGCACAGGGCGCACATCCACATTCAGCATGATTTCAACACCTCGTCTATCAGATTTGTTTGGCGGCCGGCGCGCTGGCGTTCCGCGCGGATGATGGCGCGGAAGTCGCTCACGGCGTAGTCCAGCACGTCGTTGAGAATGACATAGTCGTAGTCGCCCGCCCGCGCGATCTCCCTCCTGGCGATCTCGGTGCGCCGGGCGATCTCGTCCTCTTTTTCGGATTCCCGGCGGAACAGGCGCTGGCTGAGGACCTCCAGCGAGGGCGGCAGCAGGAACACGCTCACGCAGTCCGGGTAGATGGCCCGGATGTTCGCCGCGCCCTCCACCTCGATCTTGAGGATGACCGTCTTGCCCCGGCCCAGCCATTCGTCCACAGCGGCCCTGGGCGTGCCGTAGTAGTTGCCGTTGTACTGCGTGTGCTCGAGGATCTCCCCTGCGCGCAGCTTCTCCTCGAAGTATTCCCGGGTGACGAAGTAGTAATGCGTGCCGTCGAATTCCCATGGCCGCCGCTCCCGCGACGTGAGCGACACGGAGAGCTCCAGGTTGTCCGCCGTCTTGCACAGCTCGCCCAGCACCGTGTCCTTCCCCGAACCCGAGGGCCCCGATAGCACAATCAAAAGCCCCTGATCACTCCTGCGCATGCGGTTCCTCCTTGTATTGCTCGGCTGTCCCGCCCCCCAGGCGGGCCGCGATGGTCTCCGGCTGCAGGTAGCTGAGCACCACGTGCCCGCTGTCCATGAGCAGCACGGCGCGGGTCTTGCGGCCGTGGCTTGCGTCGATGAGCATGGCCCCCGCCTTGGCCTCCTGGGTCATGCGCTTGACGGGCTGGGATTCCGGGCTGAACACGCCCAGGATGCGCGGAGCATTCAACATGTTGCCGAAGCCGACGTTGCAAAGCTGCATAGATTATGCCTCTTCCGTTGGGGAGACGCACAGCCGTGCGTCTCTACATTCTCGATGCCAGGGTGTAGAGACGCACGGCTGTGCGTCTCCGCCAGAAAAAGCCCGCCCTACTCTATATTCTGCACCTGTTCCCTGATCTTCTCCACATTCGATTTGATCTCCACCACACGGCGGGCGATCTCGATGTCGCTGGCCTTGGAGCCTATCGTGTTGGCCTCGCGGTTGATCTCCTGCACCAGGAAGTCCATCTTGCGGCCCACGGCCTCCGGCAGGGCAAAGAACTCCTCCAGCTGCTGCAGGTGCGAGCGCAGGCGCACGGTCTCCTCCGCCACGGCGATCTTATCGGCGAAGATGGCGGCCTCGGTCAGCAGGCGCTGCTCGTCCACGCTGGCGGACTCCAGCAGCTCGCGCATGCGGGTGAGCAGCTTCTCGTTGTACTCGGCCACGGTCTGGGGCGAGCGCCCCTCGATGAACGCCACGTGCCGCAGGATGTCCTCCGCGCGTGAGAGGATGTCTGCGTGCAGACGTAAACCCTCGGCCTCGCGCATGGCGATGAATTTATCGCAGGCCTCCCCCGCCGCTTGGGCGACCACAGCCCACACGGCGTCCTCGTCCACGGCCTTCTTCTGCACCTGGAAGAGGTCCGGCACGCGCAGCAGGGAGGTCGCCGTGACGTCGTTCCGCACGCTGTAGCCGGCCTCCATGGCGGCAAAGGCGTCGAGGTAGCCCCGCAGCGCCGAGGCGTTCAGGTGCACCTCGAGGTCATTGTCGCCCAAAAATTCCAGCGAGACGTAGCATTCGACCTTCCCGCGGGAGACCCGCTCCCGGAAGAAGCGCCCCAGCCGCTCCTCCAGGAAGCCGCAGCTGCGCGGCGCGCGGGCCGAAAACTCAAAGTAGCGGTGGTTGACGCTCTTGACCTCGCACGCGGCGCGGTACTGCTCTGTGAACACCTCCGCGCGCCCAAAACCCGTCATGCTGCGCACCATGGGCCAACTTCCTCCCATTTTAACCTAGAATAATTTATTATAGCACAGATGGGCGGGTTTGTCAACCAAAAATCCCATCCGGCACCTTTGCCGTCCACGCCGCGGGCGCTTGCAGCCCCAGCGCGGCGGCGGCCACGGCCGCGATATCCCGCACGTTCATGTTTTTGATCTTGCCGGGCTGCACGGTTTTGCCCGCGCAGCCGATGAAAATCAGCTTTTCGGCGTCGCTGTCGCCGCCGTGGCTGTACCCATTGCCGCCGTGGTCGGCGCTGACGATGAAGAAGGTATCCTCCATATAGCCCTTTTCGCGGTACTTTGCCACGATTTGGCCGATCAGCGCGTCGGTTTCCGTGATTTTATCGAGGCAGCCCCCCTGGCCGAAGCCGAAGACGCCGCCCGCGGCGTCCACCTCGTCAAACTGCACGAATAGCAGCGCAGGGTCGTGGGATTCGAGATAGCCCACCACCTGCCCGCAAATTGCGGCGTCGCTGTCCGCGGTGAATTTGTCAACGCCGAGGTTCTCCTCAATGATGCCCCGGTTGATGGGATCCCAATTGCTGAAAGCGGCGAGTTCCGCATCCGGCATGGCGGCGCGCGCTACGCGGAAGATGGAGGGGTAGGGCGAATTGGGGTCGTAGGGCACGGCGCGGACCACCTTGTTGGTCAGGCCGTGGGTTTCCGGCCCCACGCCGTGCAGCATCGAGCCCCAGCACTCCCCGCTGCCGGTGGGGATGGAGGTCAGCGCGTCGTAGGTCACCGCGCCGTTGGCGAAGAGGTCGTCCATATTGGGCGTGGCCGTCCGCGAGAAGAAATTGCCCGCGCCATCCACGCCGAGGATCGCGACCCGTTTATATTTCATTCAAAAATCCCCTCCGGCACCTTCGCCGTCCAACTCGCGGGCGCTTGCAGCCCCAGCGCGGCGGCAGAGATAGCCGCGATATCCCGCACGTTCATCTCCGGGATTTTGCCGGGTCTCACTGTACTGCCCGCGCAGGCTATGAAGATCAGCTTTTCGGCCTTGGTTTTGCCGCCGTGGCCGTGGAATTTGTTCCCGCCGTGGTCGGCGCTGACGATGAACAGGGTGTCGTCCGCATAGCCCTTTTCGCGGTATTTCGCAATGACCTGGCCGATGAGCGCGTCGATCTCGGTGATCTTCTCATAGTACATCTTCGCGCCGTAACCGAACTTGTGGCCCGCGCCGTCCACCTCGTCGAACTGCATGAACAGCAGCGCGGGGTCGTGCGTATCGAGGTAATCAAGGGCTTGCCGGCAGACCTCCGCGTCGTTGCCGGTGCCCTTGTGCACGCCCAGGTTTTCCTCGATGATGCCCTTGTTGATGGGGTTCCAGTGGCTAAAGGCGGCCAGCTGCGCCTCCGGCATGGCGGCCCGCGCCAGACGGAAGATCGAGGGGTAGGGCGAGTTGACGTCGTAGGGCTGCCTGGAGACGATCTCGTTGGTCAGGCCGTGGGTTTCGGGCCCCACGCCCAGCAGCATCGAGCCCCAGCATTCCGCGCTGATGGTGGGGATGGAGGTCAGCGCCGTGTAGGTCACAGCGCCACCTGCGAAAAGCTCGTCCATGCAGGGCGTGGCCGCCTTTGCATTGAAATTGCCCATGCCGTCCACGCCGAGGATCGCGACTCGTTTGTACATGATGGATCTCCTTTGCCGGTTTATTTTTCAACCCATTATACCCCACGCCGCCCGGCAAGTCAACCTGTGCGGGCCTATTATTTCACAAACAATCTTCTTTCCCCATATAATGAACCGCCGGGCAATATGGACAGCCCGGCTTGAAAGGAGCGGTTCTATGAACCTGCAAGGCATTGACGTCAGCAAATACCAGGGTGTGATAGACTGGAGCAAGGTGAGCAAGGCGGGCATCCAATTCGTCATGGCACGCGCCAGCTACGGACAGAACAGCAGGGACAACACCTTCGCCTCCAACGTGGCGGGCGCGCAGAAATATGGCCTGGCGGTGGGCGCCTACCACTTCTGCTATGCCGAAACCGTGGCGCAGGCCCAGGCGGAGGCCGCGAACCTCCTGGCCGCCGTGAAGGGGCTGAAGCTCACCTATCCGCTGGTGCTCGACCTGGAGGACAATGCGAACACCTCCAAGGTGGTCAGCCTGTGGTCCGACATCGCCGTGGCGTTCCTGCGGGCCCTAGAGAACGCGGGCTACTTCGCGATGCTGTACTCCAACAAGTATACCCTCGAGACGATCTACGACGCGAAGAAGATCTCGCCCTTCGCCATCTGGGTGGCGCAGTGGGCCAACACGAACACGTATAAGGGCACCTATGGGATCTGGCAGAACTCCAGCACGGGCAGCGTGCCCGGCATCACCGGGCCCGTGGACACGGACATCAGCTATGTGGACTACGCGGGAATCATCAAAAGGGCGAGGCTGAACCATCTATAATTTGTAGAGGGCGGCAAAATTGCCGCCCCTACAGTCATCGCTCCTTCGTCAAATCCCGTATCCACTTGAACCGGTTCACCTTCACCGCCGCCACGGCGCACTTCATAATCTGGTCGGACTTGAGGAGGATGAACACCCACAGCGGCGGCAGGTGCCACACGAAGGCCGCCAGCGCGCTCAGCGGCAGGACGATGCCCCACTGGAAGATCAGGTCGTTGATGAGCACGAAGCGGGTGTCGCCTCCCCCGGAGACAATGCCCGCGAGGCAGGTCATCTGGTAGCTGGTACCGATCACCGTGACGCTGAGCACCGCCATGAACTGCAGGGCGAGCGAGCGCGTCTCCGGGGCGATCTTGTATACGTCGATGATCAGGCTGCGCCCGAGGAACAGCGCCGCGGCAGTACATAGCCCCATGCCCACAAAGAGCACCTGCAGGGTCCTCGTATATGTCTTCACGCGGGGGATATTCCCCTGCCCCACCGCCTTGCCAACGACCACGTGAGAGGCAGACGCCGCGGCGTAGATCACCACGGTGACCAACTGGAACAGGGCCGCCGCGATGGCGCTGGCCGCGATGGCCCCCTGCCCCAAGCGTCCCAGGACGGCGCTCTGCAGGTTCATCGCCAGGCCCCACGAGAGCTGGGAGCCCATGAGAGGCAGGGCCGTCCTCGCGTATGCCTTGAAATCCCCCGCATGCACGCCGAAGCAGTCGCGCAGGCGGAACCGCAGCTTCTTATCATAATATTTCGCATAGAGCACCAGCAGGAGGAACTGCACGGCGTAGGAGATCAGCGTGGCGATGGCCGCGCCCCGCGCGCCCATGGCGGGGAAGCCCAGCTTGCCGTAGATCAGGATATAGTTCAGCACGACGTCCAGCCCCAGGGCCGACAGGGCGAGGTACACCCCCGCCCGCGGGCTCTCCACGCTGCGGAACATCGCAATGCCCACGTGGCTCAGGGCGAACAGGGGGTACGCCGGGGCCAGGGCGCGGAAGTACTCCGCCCCCTGCGCGATGACGGCGGGCTCGTTGGTGAGCAGGCGCAGCACCTTCTCGGGGACGAACAGGCCCAGCCCGCCGAATATCAGCCCTGCGCCCAGCGCCAGCCAGAACGCCACGGCGAAGATGCGCCGGATGGGCTGCGTCTGCCGCTTGCCCCAGTACTGCGCCGCGATGACCGCAGCCCCCGTGCCGATGCCGGACAGGGCCTGCTGCAATAGGAACTGCGCCTGCACCGCCACCGCCACGCCGGACATGGCCACCTCGCTGTAGGCGCCGAGCATCATGTTGTCGCACAGGCCCACGCCCAGCAAGATCAAATTCTGCAGGGCGATGGCGCCGGTGAGGCGGAAAAAGCTGATATAAAAATTCTTATCCCGTTCAAGTGTCATACGATCTCCTGTGTAATTACACGATAGCCACCGCGCAGGCCATGATGGCTTGGGCCAGATAATACGGGAACATCACCAGCCAGCTGAAGCCCCTGCCCGGGCCCTTTTGGGGACCGAAATTGAAGAAGAACAGCGCCGAATCCGAAAGGGCGAGCATGCAGGTCGCCGGCAGCGTGACCCATCGCAACGTGCCGCTGGTCTGCGCCGCCGCCCAGGTCAGCGCGCCCAACAGCAGGGCATAGATCAACAGGGGAACGCCCACACTGCCGAACTTCAGGATCCCGCGCCGCCAGAGAACGGCGTAAAGCGTGGGCAGAATGATCAGCAGGGGCAGCAGCCAAGGCATAAATTCCCCCCGGGAGAGCAGCACCACCAGGTTGAGGACATGCGCCAGGAAAAACGGCACTGCCCCCATCACAAAGGCGTAGTCCTTGTCCCGCGCGGGGTTGGCCAGCACGGGCTCGATGGCCAGCAGCACATCGCCCAGGCACGCCAGGCAAAACCCGAACAGCAGCGCCGCGGCCTGCCAACTGAGGCGCTCCCGCTGCGCCGCGCCCGCCACCCCCGCCAGGCAGAAGAACATCGACGCGAAGGCCTTGCTGGCAAAGCCCGCAAAGGGCCCCTTCACCACCAGGCGCAGCGGCCGCAGCATGATGCACAGCACGCCGCACAGACCCAGAGCGACAGTCAAAAGCATATGTAATCCCCTCCCATCCGCCATAATGGAGACATTATAACAGATACTCCTGGCAAATGCAATAAAAAAGCTTGACAGGTCCGGCCGGATGGGGTATAATATTTTCTGCTGCATAGGGGTATAGCTCAGTTGGTAGAGCAGCGGTCTCCAAAACCGCGTGCCGAGGGTTCAAGTCCTTCTGCCCCTGCCATTTTCCCGGGCCGCGAAAGCCTTGCGTATCAAGGCTTTCGCGGTTTGACTTATGTTCAGACGACCCTTCGATTACCCTTCGTCGAAGGGTCTTTCTAACATTTTTCTAACGGTTCTCCAGCGGAAGCAAATTCTCCAGCGCCGCCGTGATGTTGCGCTTGGAGGTGGCGTCGATGTGGGAATAGAAGTTCAGCGTGGTGGAGGCCTGCGAGTGGCCCAGCCAATGCTGCACCTCCACAACCGAGAAATTGTTGGCAAGCAGGTTGCTCGCCGTGCTGTGGCGCAGGTCGTGCAGGCGGATGGGCGGCAGGCTGCTCGCGGCAATCGTCTTGTGGAACATGCGGGTCAGGTAGTTCGGCGAGATCAGCGTGCCGTCCGGCCAGGTGAACACGGAATCGCTGTCATGGTATGCGTTGCCGAACTGCTCCCGGTTATGGGACTGCCGTTGGCGGATTTGCTCCAGCATCAGCCGCACGTCTTTGGTCAGTGGCAGGGTGCGGTAGCTGCTCTCGTTCTTGGTACAGTCCTTCACGTAGTAGCTCTCGCCCGTGTGCTGGATCAGGACGCGGGAGATGGTGAACTGGTTGTTCTCGAAGTCTACGTTTTGCCAACACAGCCCCAGCGCCTCGCTGCGCCGCATCCCGTAGGTCGCGATGAACATCACGGCAAACTCAATCTCCATGCCCCGGAACAGCACCAAAAGCTGCTGCAGCTGGTTTGGGCTCAGGAACGCGCCGATGTATTTCTTGGCCTTGGGGAGTCTGGCCTTCTGCGCCGGGTTGCCGGGGATTAGCTCGTGCCGCGCCGCGTCGTTCAAGGCCTTGGAGATGTTCTGATGATGGTGCCGCACGGTCTGCGTTGAGAGCGGATGGCTGCCGGAGAGCTTCGCGGCGTAGTAGTCCTCCAGATGGTAAGGCTTCAACTCGTGCAGCTTCAGCCGCTTTTGCCGAAAATACGGGATGATGTGGTTCTTCATGTTGCCCGAATAGCTCCGATATGTACACGGCTCTATCGTGGGCTTGACACGCTCCAGCCACGCGGCGAAGTAGTCGGCAAGCAACAGGTTTTCTGCCTGTAGGCTTTTATCGTCGTAGGTCTCCTCCAACTGATGCAGAATCTCCGTAGCCTTGCGCTTGTTGCCGCGGACCTCCAGGTTCGTGGGAATCCACTTTTGCCGCCGTTTGCCGTCCTCGCCGGTGAAGTTGAGCACGGCGTAATATTTGTTGTTCTTGATTTGCAGGCTGCCCGTCATGGTCGGCTCCTTTCTGTCCATAACGTTTGGATTTGCCCGCCATTGTAACCATTATATTATAGCACAATGGCGGGACTTTTTCCAGGGGTCTACGACAGAAATTTTATCACGCTGGCCTTGGTGATGCGTATCTGCCCCTTGACACGGATGCTCTCAATGGCTCCCGAGTGTATCAACCCGTAGGCCGTATTCCTGCCGATTTTCAGCATCTCACACAGCTCGCGCACGGTCACGACGTCTGGGTACTGCTCAAACATCGCCATCACCGCTCTCCCAAAACTGAGATTCATCCACGCCCGCCAGATAAAGCCGCGTCACGTCGTCGCGCCCGTGGCCTAGCAACCCCGCCACTTGGCGCCGCGCGTCCAGCGCAGACAGGCCCGATTTCCTCAGTCTGGTGTACTGCTCCGCCGCATAGGTATGGCGCAGCCCGTGGAAGGTGAGCTTGGCGGTTCTGTCTGAGTCTGGGGGAGGAATCCTCTGACGATGCTCGCGGATGAACCGCTGGAATTCCTTGATGACCTCGTGCGTCTCCCTGCCATCCGGCACGAAGAGTTTCTGTCCCGGTTTGGTGTGGGAGCGGAAGCTTTCGAGCTCAATGCGGATCTGCTCGTTGATGGGCACGCTGCGCCCGCGGCCGCCTTTGCCCCTGATGGTGATCACGCCAGTTTTCAGCGCATCACGGACAATTGCTGTGTCGATCCTCATCACCTCGTGGATACGTAGACCGGCATAGCGCGCGATGACGATGCAGGCTTCATAATCCAACCGCTGGGCGCCATAGCATTCCAGGATTATGTTGTTGAACTCGGCATCAGTCCAGGTGCGGTCCACGCTGCCGTATCGCCGCCGTTCCAGACTGAGATCAACATTACGGGGTAGGTGGTGCTTCGCGTTGGGTATCTGATCGTGCCAAAACCGAATGGCGGAGGCCTCGGTTTTGATTGTTGAGGCCGCAAGGCCCTTTTTTTTCAGGTGGACAAAGTAACTGTGCATGTGCTTCCCCGAAAGATTCTGCAGCTTTTCGAGCCTGTACTCCTCGGCTACGAAGCGCAGGAAGCGCTTGAATGCCTCGTAGTACCGCTCTTTCGTCTTGTAGCTCCCCTGCCGGTTGTGGCGATAGAGCTTTTCTGCTTGCATAAGCAGATTGGCGTAATGATTTGACATAATGATTACAACTTTCTTTATTAAAGTCGCAACCATTTGCGGTTAGGCACAATTCACCTACTGACACGGGAGACTGTTTCCGGCGTTTTTCCGTTGCGCCTCCCGCTAAACCCCTTGACCCACAAGCCTTTCGGCGCGCTAATCAAAAATGTCTCTTAGAGGGAACAACGTAAAAATATATCGAAAATATTCAGTTTCACCATGTTGAGTAGCGTTCCGCATAGACCCTCCAAGGCCCGCGGGCACGCCCGCTGCGGACAGCGCCTGCCGGGATTCCCCGACCGCAAAATGCTTGCGCTGTGTTCGGCCCGCTCCAGACGATGCGCGGACCAATTGCCGA